>ERZ795052.186-NODE-186-length-95139-cov-6.498244_pt1 | contig 95139 bp, 75 predicted proteins | sample MGYA00375136_ERZ795052 | MGnify/ENA primary metagenome ERZ795052 (study PRJEB30181, sample SAMN05720156) | activated sludge metagenome | isolation source: Anaerobic digester | place: Japan | collected 2015-05-26 ...
ATGCGGCTGTTAACCGCAGTGTCGTTGGTTCGAGTCCAACAGGGGGAGCCAAAAAGAGTGCGAACGCACTCTTTTTTTATTAACCGAATAAATTAATTTGATAAAAATCAAATGTATTTGTCAAGCTTTTTAATGTAGTGTTTCACATTATTATAAAATAACCTTAATAATTTCTCTAATATCATGATTATGGCTTGCCGATAGTGTTCCGAAAATTTTAATCAATTCAAGGAATATAGAAATATTATTTTCTGAAATTGTAAAAGATGCAAATTCGTTTTTATTTGCATTTCTACCTATTAACTCAATTCCATTATCCAGTTCGGCAATCGGGAAGCATAAATACAACATCGGCTGCGTTCCGCGTGCATATTGTCTTTCTTTAATTATTATTTCTACTACTATTTCAGACTGTTTGAATTGATAAATTAGTATAGGATATTCAACTTTAGTAAAAAGGAATTCTGTTCCATTAATTATTTTTAGTTCAGTATCTTGACGTAATATTTTTAAATTTGGATTCTGGTCCAGATAATCTGTATTTTTTAGATTAGATAAAAACTTAAAAATGTCGTCAAGTTGAATACTAGTAATAATATCCCAGTCATAGAATAATTTTATGTATTCACTTAATTCATACAAAGCTTTTGTTTTGCCGTTTGCTCCAACAAAAATTAAGTCTTTCATTGTTGAAAGCTTAGACTTTTCAAAATCATTGATCATTACGTCATATCCAATTTGCCATTCAACGTAACAATTTGCGTTAAAGTTTTCACTTCGTGTGGAAAATGGTAAACCATAATCATTAAGGATCGGACGCGTCTTAATTCTTGTTTTTCCTGAACCATTAACAAGAGGAATACTTACACTTATTGTCTTATCTTTAATCTCTTTAATAAACATAGATATCTCGCAATAATTTTTTAAAATATAGATCTATTTTTGACCGATCTGCCGCTCTGAAATTAATATTAATTTTGTTTTGTAAAAAGGGATATTTCATTAAACAAGCGTGGACAAATTCTTCTTTTATCATATTGAATTCATCAAAATCAATAAACACTTCATAATTACCCCAAAAATAAGGTATTTGATCCGCATATTCTTTAAATATATCAACATAACAATAAAAATGGAATTTTTCAACATCGACGATTATAGCATTGCTAGAATATTCTTCTATAAAAGTTTTATTTCTCTTTAAAGCGTTAATGTCGCGCATTGTGTAAAAGAGAATACTCTTATCATTAAGTTTTGCATTTTTTTGAGGGTATTTCGAAATATAATTCGAAATCACATCTCTTTTTAAGATAAATTTTTTATCATCAACTGTCTTCCAGATTCTATTTTTTATGTCTTGATATATTATGCCGCTTGCTCGTTTATATAGGATTATAACAATCGGAAATCCCATGGATTTGCTTGTCATCGTAAAGTCTTGACTATTAACAATTACGCTATCAACAATTGAGTAATTTGAATAGAAGGCATTTAGTAATTTGTAATTTGCGTATTTAATCAAATAAGATAACGGATGTAAAATAGCAATATAATCAGCGCATAGTTTATTGTATGAAAGTAAAAAAGAGATACCTAAATCTCTTGTTTTGATATCTTCGTCAATTTCACATGGTTCCGGTTTTTTTAAAGTGTTTTTGACAAATGATGTTGTGTCATTATAAGGCGGATTGCCAATGATAATTAATTTTTCGTTTTCATCAATATCAAACATTGCTCTACTAACTTTATATAGAGCATTTTTATTATAATATTTAATATTAATATTATTTTTTGATTTTGCAATTTGGACTGCTTCTAAGTCAATATCATTACATTTAAGACTTCTAAATTTATTGTTACATTTGTTTAAAAATGTTCCGTAACCACACGCTGTGTCTATTAAAACATATTCTTCGGTGTTCTTAATATTTCTATAAATCATATCATGAACGATATTAACAAATCTTTGAGGAGTATAAAAGCAACCAAAATCAGTCATTTCTTTATATGTTAAATGTTGTTGAATCATTTTTTACCTCCTCTTTGTTATTTTTAAATATCTATATTTAAATATATCATAAAATTTTACTTCCGCATATTGCTAATTGAAATTTTTCGACTTATTTATATTAATTAAGAATGCAATTATGTTTGCGCTTAATGAAAGACCGCAATAAGAATATAATAGACAATTTTAAAACACCAAAATACTAAAAGTCATTTGTTAGATAGTATAATTTGGCAAATTGAAAAATGATAGTAGACTCCAACTGCAAAAATCCACTAAAAGAATAGTTTTGCGATGTCGTAGATCCGCCTGCGCCTTTAACTTGCCAGACTTTGCCATGCGAAGTAACAGTTGATATTTTCCCATATTTTCACCTCTTTGCTGCCGATTATCGTAATAATCCGTAAAGTGTTATGTCAATTATAAACAACAAGATATTGTAGTTTTATAGTTATTCTAGAAAATTTCTTTTTTTATGCAAGAGCCGAACGGGGTGTTCGATTTTTCTGTATTTTAGAATGAGGAGAGTGCCGATAAGTTGAGGGCGGGCGGAGGTTAGCGGGGGAAATAAAAATTTAAGGCCGTTTTTGGAAGATTTTGCTGGATTATGGGAGAGTTACAGTTTATACTATATCCAAACACTTAAGGCGAGGTTTTTATGTTTACGGCGGCAGTGATTACCGTCAGCGATAAAGGATATGCGGGCGAGCGCGAGGATTTGAGCGGGCCGGCTATCCGCGCTATTTTAGAAAAGGCGGGATATAAGGTTTTGCCTGCGGTCATAGTGCCCGACGAAGCAGAGAAGATCACCGACGCGCTGCATAAGGCCGCGGCGGCGGGAGCAAATTTGATTTTGACTTCGGGAGGCACCGGCTTTTCGCCGCGCGACGTAACGCCCGAGGCGACGGCGAGCGTCATCGAGCGTCCGGCACCCGGAATTGCCGAGGCAATCAGGGCGAACAGCATGAAATACACCGACAGGGCAATGCTTTCGCGGGGCATTGCGGGGATTGTAGGAAAAAGCCTCGTCGTCAACCTTCCCGGCTCGCCCAAGGCGGTTAAAGAGAGCCTGGAGTTTATTCTGCCGGCCATCCATCACGGCCTTGAAATTCTTTTGGGCGCCTCTTCCGAATGCGCCCGCAAAGATTAGCAAAATTGGCGAGTTAGATTAGCTTCAAGAAAATACTTTGAGCTAAAGAGATTTAGCAAGAAAACTTTAAGAAAAAAATGTAGCGGATAGGTTTTGCAAACATAGCTTTGAAGACAAAAAGGATGTAAACTTTAGTAGGTCTGACGAACTAAAGATTTCTAAAAAGAATGGAGTTTTTCAACGTAATTTCGCTCGGCGAAGCAAAGGAAAAAGTAATAAGTAGGCTCGGCTACATCGGTAGCACCGGCATGGTCGCGGCTGAAAAAAGCTTGGGCAGGGTTACGGCCGACGATTTGCTTTCGCCCGAAAGTCTGCCCGCCTATCACAAATCCACTGTCGACGGCTACGCATTGCGTGCGCAGGATACCTACGCCGCGACCGACAGCGTCCCCGCCGTTTTGAAGCTTGTAGGGAAAGTTGAGATGGGCAGGGCGCCTCAGCTTGTTTTAGCTGAGGGTGAAGCGGCCTACGTGCCGACGGGCGGGCTTCTTCCCGACGGCGCCGACAGTGTGGCGGCTATTGAGGACACGCAAAACTACGGCGGCGAAATAGCGGTGTTCAAGCGTCTGCGTTTGCGCGAAAACGCGCTTTACACGGGCGAGGATATTCAAAAAAACGCCGTCATAGCCCCAAAAGGCTCCGTTATCACGCCCATGACCTTGGGACTGGCGTCGGGCGCGGGCGTCGGGGAAATAGCGGTTTTCAAGGAAACAAGCTTTTTCATAATTTCGACGGGCGACGAACTTTCGGGTTTGGGAGAGCCGGTTGAGAAGGGCAAAATCCGCGATATAAATACCTACGTTCTGTCGGCGCTGGCAGTCTGCTCGGGGCACAAAGTCGCGGGCATGGTGCGCGTTAAGGACGACTTGAACGAGCTGATGGCCGCGATGGCCGAGGGCGCGCGCCGCGCCGACATCGTGCTGGTCTCGGGAGGCAGCAGCATAGGCGAGCGCGACTACACCTGCGCCGCGATAAAGGCACTCGGCGGCGAGGTTTTCGTCAAGGGCATTGCAATGAAACCGGGCAAACCCACCGTCTGCGGCACAGTTTTAAATAAAGTGGTTTTCGGACTGCCCGGCCATCCCATGGCGGCGGCAATCGTCTATAAAATGCTGGTTTCCGCCTCGATTAAGAGCATCCGCGGCCAAACCGACAAGCCCCTCTGCTTTGCCGAGGCGGAATGCAATTTCCCCTCCTCGCCGGGGCGGCTGACCTGTCAAGCGGTGAAATGCACCGCGGCGGACGGCAAAATCACGGCGCGGCCGCTGTTCGGTAAATCGGGCACGCTGAGCCCGCTCGCCGAGGCCGACGGGTTTATAATAATTCCCGAAAACGCCGAGGGCGTTTACCAAGGAAACACCGCCGCCGTTTTCGGCTTCACCGATTGAGTCAGTCGTAAAACGCAACTTGCTAATGTGGTATAATTATATTTGTTATGGATGACAGAAAAACATACATCGAAAATAACGACGACAAAGAGGCGCTTTCGGGCTATTTGAAGGAGCTGGGCGCGCTTTCGCCGGGCGTGGAGGAGATATCGCCGGTTTCGGCGCTATTTAGAGTTTCCGCCGAGGCGGTCTACGCCAAGATGTGCGACCCCACCTACAACGCCGCCGCCATGGACGGCATCGCCGTCGCCGCCGAAAAGACAGCCGACGCCTGCGAGAGCAGGCCGCTAAGGCTTGTCGAAGGCAGGGATTTCGAGTATATCAACACGGGCGGCGCGCTTACGGAGAGCTGCAACGCCGTCATAATGATTGAGGACGTCATCAAGGTTTCCGACAGCGAGGTTGAAATAATAGCACCTGCTTATCCTTGGCAACACGTCCGTGTAATCGGCGAAAGTATTGTGGCGGGCGAGATGGTCATACCATCCAACCACGTCATAGGCGCCGCCGACATCGGCGCGATTATAGCATCGGGCAACACGCGCGTCAAAGTTTACCGTAAGCCGCGCGTCGGCATAATCCCCACCGGCGCCGAGATGACCGAAAACCCCGACGAGCTTTGCTCGGGACGGTTGATGGAATCCAACAGCAAGGTGTTCGCCGCGCTCGTTACGCAATACGGCGGCGAGACGACGAGGTATACGACTTCGCCCGACGAGCCGTTTGAGCTTAAGAAGAGGATAGAAAGAGCCGTCTCGGAAAACGACATCGTCATCGTCAACGCGGGAAGCTCGGCGGGCACAAAGGACCACACCGTCAAGGTCATCGGCGAGCTCGGAAAGGTGGTAGTCCACGGCGTGGCTATTAAGCCGGGCAAGCCGACAATACTCGGCATAATAGCAGGCAAGCCCGTGCTGGGAATTCCCGGCTATCCCGTATCGGCGTATTTAGTGTTTGAAATGTTCGCGCGGCCGCTGATTTTGGCCTTGGCAGGACGGAGAACCGAGGAAGGCGAATTCGTTCAAGCGGTGCTGACACGGCGGATAACCAGCAGCTTCAAAAACGCCGAATTAATTCGCATGGCGTTGGGCGAGGTGGGAGGCAGGCTGGTGGCTACGCCGAGAGAACGCGGCGCGGCGGCGATTATGAGTCTTGTTCGCGCCGACGGCCTGCTTAGGGTGGACAGGCTGACGGAAGGCATAGAAGCGGGCGAGAGCGTTCCGGTAAAGCTCATGAAGCCTCTTTCGGAGATAAAAAAATCGCTCGTCATTATCGGAAGCCACGATATGATTATTGATGTCATCGCCGACAAAATCCCCATCTCCTCCGCACACGTCGGCAGCATGGGGGGCATATTCGCCATGGAGCGCGGCGAATGCCACATAGCGCCGATACACCTTCTCGACGAGGAAAGCGGCGAATATAACGTTCCCTACGTCAAGAAATATTTCAAAGGCAGAAAAATGGCGCTGATTAAAGGCGTGGGGCGCGTCCAAGGTTTTTTAACTTTGGCGGGAAATCCTAAGAATATTTACTCACTTAACGATATTGAAGCGCGAAATCTTACTTACGCCAACCGCCAGAGAGGGGCGGGAACGCGCATTCTTTTCGACTATATGCTTAAAAAGAGCGGCATTCGGCCCTCCGACATTTTGGGATATGAAAAGGAATTCGGCACCCATCTCGCCGTCGCGGCGGCTGTAAAAAACGGCGTCGCCGACACCGGCCTTGCCGTGCTTTCGGCGGCGAAAGCGCTCGAGCTTGACTTTAGCGAGGTGGCGAACGAGCAATACGATTTCCTCTTGCCCTTTGAATATCTTGCCGACGAGCGAGTTGGGGCGTTCATCGAGGTTTTGAAGTCGGAATATTTCAAGACCAAGCTCGCCGAGCTGGGCGGCTACACCATGGATGGCATCGGCGACATCGTAGAGGTTGACGGATGAAGGACGGCTTGGGACGCGAAATAAACTACGCGAGGATTTCCGTCACCGACCTTTGTAATTTGAGGTGCCGCTACTGCATGCCCGAGGAAGGCATATTAAAAAAAGAGCACCGCGAGATTTTGTCGATCGAAAAGCTTTCCCAAATCGCGGCTAGCCTTGCCGAGCTTGGCTTTGAAAAAATCAGAGTTACGGGCGGCGAGCCTTTAGTGCGGCGCGGCATAGACGCCTTTTTAAACTATCTCGGCGGCCTCAACTTCGCCACGCTCGCCCTTACCACCAACGGCATGCTTCTTAGCGAAAACGTCGGCGTTTTAAAGAGCGCGGGAGTCGATTTGATTAATGTGAGCTTGGACACGCTGAACGCCGAAAAATACCGTTATATCACCTGCCGCGGCGACCTTGCGGCGGCGCTTGCGGGGATTGAAAGCGCGATAGAGGCGGGCGTTTTTCAGGTTAAAATCAACGCCGTGCTCTTAAAAGGCATAAACGACAACGAGGTGTCCGATTTTATCCGCTTTTCCGAAAGCCGAGGCGTCGAGGTTCGATTTATCGAACTCATGCCTTTTTCATCGCAGAGAAAATTCGCCGAGGAGCATTTTATTGGGGCGGGCGAAATAATAAAAAATCATCCCGAACTTGAGTATTTCGGCTCGGCGGGAAATTCGACCGCCGAATATTATAAGACGAAAAATGGCGGGCTAATCGGGTTTATCCGCCCGATGTCCAAAAAATTCTGCGCGCAGTGCAATCGTATAAGAATAACGGCCGACGGCATGCTGCTCACCTGCCTTCACAACAACGGCGCCTTCGACTTAAAGCCTTATATCGGCGGCGGGCTGACGGAATTCATCAAAGGCTGCATTCAAAAAAAACAATCGGCGCACCGCCTTGAAGACGGCGAGCTTCAATGCCGCGACATGAAGGATATAGGAGGCTAAGTTTATGGAACTCAGTCACATAGCGCCCGACGGAAGCGTCAAGATGGTGGGCGTCGGTGAAAAAGCGGTCACCAAGCGGACGGCAACCGCTGAGGGGCGGATAACGATGCGGCCGGAAACCCTTATAAAAATCAAGGAAGGCGCGATAAAGAAGGGCGATGTGCTTGCCGCGGCAAAGATAGCCGGCATTATGGCGGCAAAAAAGACGGCCGACCTCATCCCCCTTTGCCATAATATCCCCCTCGATAACTGCGAAATAAATTTTGAGTTTTTGTTATCGGGCGTTAAGGTTACGGCGAGGGCGGAGGCGACGGCAAAAACCGGAGTCGAGATGGAAGCGCTTATCGCCGCCGCAACGGCGTTGGTTACAATCTACGACATGGCTAAAGCTATTGACAAAGCTATGACGATAGAGGGCGTTCGGCTTATCGAAAAGACGGGCGGGAAAAGCGGAACTTACAGGCGCGAAGAATAATAAAGCGGATTATCGGGTTTGGGAGGATATATGGACGCAAGAGTGGTCGCGGTCAACATCAGCGAAAATAAGGGAACGGTCAAGCACTCGATTGAGGCGGGCAACTTCATAGCCGACTTCGGGCTTGAGGGCGACGCACACGCCGGCAAGGGCATAAGGCAGGTCAGCCTTCTCGGCCGCGAAAGCTACTTGAAGTATAAAGACAGAGAGATTAAGGGGTTTTGCGACGGCAAATTCGCCGAAAACATCACGACGGAGGGCATAATTCTCTACGAACTTCCCATCGGAACCAAGCTTAAGATAGGGGAAACAATTCAGGAAGTGACAAAAATCGGCAAGGAGTGCCACCAAGGCTGCGAAATTCAAAGGCTGGTGGGCAGCTGCATAATGCCCAAAGAGGGCATTTTTACGCGCGTTCTTAAGGGCGGCATAATTCAACTCGGCGACTTGATTACCGTGCTGACGGATTAATATATCAACTCTACAATCGGTGTAAATTCTTCGCTGCGGGTGCCTTGAGATAGTAATTGACTTGACGAAAAGTATCGAAAAATGTATAATATCGATTACTAACTCAAGGAGAACATTCTATGAAAAAAACATTGCTCACCATTATTGCCGCCGCCGCTTGCCTCGTAATCGCGCTTACTTTTTTAGGCTGCAATAAGACCGATCCCTCCGAAATCGACGCTTTTTACAAAAAGATGATCGAAGCCAACAGCGTCACCGCCGAGACGAAGATGACCATGTCGCACGACGGCCTAAGCATGACAAGCATCAATATCACCGAGTATGACGGCGATAAAATTCACACCCGGGCCTGGATGGAAGGCGAAGAGGACGACGTCGACGAACAATACGCTCAAATTTTCGAAGCCGAAGAGCTGATTCGCACTTATGAAAAAGAGGACGGTGTTTGGACGATGACCGAAGAGCCGTTTGATGATATTTATAGAAGTTTCACGCTCGGCCAATACGATTTGGTTTTCAAATCCGAAAACTACGAATATAACAGTGCGACCAAGAAGTTTGAGTATAAGAAAACCGACGGCAAGGTAATAATCGAAAACGCCGAATATACTTATCTCACAATCGAGTTCAAGGGCACTACCTGCATTATAAGCATGGCCGGCGAGACCGAATTTGCCTCCTTTGAGGCGACCGCGACCTTGAAGAATGTCGGAAAAACCACAGTTTCGCTTCCCACAGTCGGTTAAACAGTTAAATATATAAAAAAAGCCAAGGCTGCTACCTTGGCTTTTTTTTATGCATTTTACCATTTATAGTAGGATAGGGATTCAGCGAGGGCGAACTTACCAACGTAGTCCTGAAGTTTTCGGGCGGCGACTGTGTTTAACCGCCGACGGCATGTTTGATGGAGTGGATTGCCATTTTGCCATTACTATTAAGGTCTAAACGATGCCACTCTCACCCTTCCTGCCGTAGGCGAGTGCGACTGACGAACTTGCCGCACTAAACTAAACGGAACCGCGGTAACCGCGGTTCTTTTTTACTCTTTAATTAATATCGCCGATAAATTTTAAGCGCGAAGGGTCGATTATTCCCGAAGGGTCGAAAAAAAATTTTTTAATGCGCTCGGGGTAAGTGAGCAGCGTCATGCCGTCGATGTTGAGTCGGCAATTAATGACGTAGTTTTTCCCGAACTCGGTCGTCATCTCCTTGTAGACGGGGCAGTAAATATAAAATCCCTTTTCCAAAAGATACTTAAACCGCGCGTCGGATGGCGGAAAGGTGCAGCCGAAGGGCGAAATAAAGACGGGCGTTCTTCCCACAATCGGCGCGATTTTATTTATCCAATTCTCGGTGTCGGCTTTAAGCTCGGCAAGAGTAATGCTTTTGTCGCGGAATTTTTTCATGTGGGAATAGCTGTGGCTCGCTATCGTCCATCCCGAAGCCTTCAAGCGCTCGGCGACCAACTCGGCCTGCGACTCGGCAATGAATTTTTCAAAACCGGTGAGCGTAGTGGTGCGGTAGCCGAAGACGCCCTGATAGCCGGTGACGGCGATGGTGCCTTTGGCGCCGTTTATCGAAAAATCGGGATGTTTGGCGACGAAATCGTCCAAAATGGGAATGACGTCGCCTTCGTAGTCGTATTTTGCGCCGTTCTTGCTCATAACAACCACCGTCACCCGTCCATCCCCGTCGACGGTAAGCCGCTCGGCAAAGCCGCTGTTCTTCATATAGTCGTAATAATTGACGTCGTCCACCGAAATGACCAGCGGTTTTTTGCCCTTGGGAAGATAGATGGGCTTTTTCACCACGTTGCCGTTTTCGTCTAGCCTTGCTATATCGCCAAGATTAATAAGCACAAAGCCGCCCTGATAGAGCTTGGGCAAAATTGCCTTGAACTCCGACTTCGTCACCATCCAGTCGTGGTAGCCTTGGCGGTTGGGCGAGGCGAACGCTTTCTCGGGCTCCAATATCAGGCTGTGAAAAAAGATGTGATGAATTTTCCCCTCGTAGCGCTCAAACCCGTTAACTTGCGAGGCTTGGGGTTGAGCGGCTTGGGCCGCAACAGCTTCGGCTTGTCCCAAAAGCGGCATAAAAAGCGCCGCTAGTGCCAGCATAACAATAAAGATAAGAGTTATTTTTTTCATTTTTCGACTTATAGTCCCTTTTATTGTTATTATTCGCCGTAGCGCCGCATTTATTATCAAATAAACGCGAGCGTGCGCGGGGTATTGCGCTTAAGCTTATTCAAACGCTCAAGTTTAATTAAGAATAATTGCAATCTTTTCAAGCGTGATAAAAAATCTTCACTAAGGTTGTGCCCGCGAAAACGTAGTGATATAATGGCTTTATCAACTAAATGAGGGAACAGATATGAAAAAGTTTTTTATGGTCTCGGCTGCCTTATTGTCGCTGGTCGTTCTCGCGGCGGGGCTGCTCGCCTGCGATGCGCTCATGGGATCGGAGACATATACTGCGGAAGAGGGCTTTTCGATAACGATGTCCAAGGGATTCTATAAAAAGGATATGATAGCTTTCACCGCCTATTGGGAGAGCTCCTACGCCATAGTTACCACGTTAAAGGAGAACTTCTCCGATTTAGGCGCGCTCGGCATAGGCGCAAGCGCCACGCTCGGCGAATATATGCAGGTCATCATTACGGTTAACAACTATACTGGAAAGGAAATACAAAACAGCGCCGACGGCAAGTTTGTCTATTTTACATACGAGGCAACCGTCAGCGGCCGCGATTATTTCTATCTCGCCACTGCCGCAAAGGGCAGCGATTCGTTTTGGCTCACCAATTTTGCCTGCGAGACCAAAAACAAGGACAAATATCAAGAGAAGTTCTTGAGCTGGGCGGCGACTATCGAGGTAAATTAGGTTATTTAGACCAATAAAAGCTTTCGCATATTACGGGCGCAGGCGGCAATAATACTTTGAGCGGTAAGGCCGCAGGCTTAATTATGAGGTATTTCGGTTTTCCCCCTTATTTTAACGAGAGTTCAAAGGTGTTGATTCTCGGCAGTTTTCCGAGCGTTAAGTCGCGGGAGTCGGGCTTTTTTTACGGCAACAACCAAAACCGGTTTTGGCGCGTGCTCGCCTGCGCGCTTCATGATAGCCTTCCCAAAAGCGTCGAGGAAAAGAAAGAGATGCTTTTTCGGCACGGCATCGCCGTCTGGGACATCGTGGCAAGCTGCGAAATCGAAGGCTCCATGGACGGCTCGATTAAAAATATCGAGGTCGCAGACCTCTACGAGGTGTTGAAGCGCGCAAAAATCCAAAAAATCCTTCTAAACGGCTCTTTTGCGGCAAAAATATTCAAAAAACACTATTCCGAGCTTACCCAAATCTCCCTTTTTCTGCCCTCGACAAGCCCCGCCAACGCGCGGTTTAACGCCGATGTTTGGCTGGGCGCGTTTAATGATGTTTCCGTAAAAGAGTCAAAAAACATAGAATAAATAGTTTATAAAAGCAGTTTTTGCCGAAATCGGCGCGAAAAGTGTGCGGTTTTTCGGGAATTAGGGGCTTTTAAGGTTTTTTGAAGTAGGTTTTTATATTTCATTCTAAAAGCGGCGATTCAACTTATTTATTGAACACTGTTGACAGCCGTTAAGCGTATGTTATAATGAAAGCAAGCCTATCGGCTTAAATAGGAGGAATAAAATGAAAAAGCTGAGGATTGTCGCGCTTATAGCGGTGCTGGCTATCGCGGCGGGCGCGCTTGCCGCCTGCAATTTCGACTTCGACAAATACCTTCACGACGAGGAAACGCCCGACTACAATTTTTCGGAGGGCGCGGCGAGCGAAATCGAGCTTTTCTTCACCGCCATAAACAATGAAAAGCCTAACGGCACTTTTGTATTCAAAATCAAGTCCACCACGTATACCGATACCGGCGAAGTGGAAGGGGGCGAAGAGGGCGAGGTCACCTCTCAGATGTTGTCGGAAGGCGGCAAGGATTACCGCAAGCATACCGTCGTCAAAGGCGGCAAAAACTTAAGCATGGTTATCACGGATGACGGAACTGCCTATCTCGACAACGACTTAAAAACCTACGCTTCCGAAAGCTACTCCGCCTTCTCCAACTTTGGACACGCAGTCGAAGCCGCATGGAATTGGGCAAAGGTTCAACTTGAGAACGCCGGCGGGACTGCGCTTTGGACATTCGTCGAGAAGACCAAGCTTAAAATAAACGACAAAACCGGCCGCGAAATCGACGCTTTCGAGTTTTTATATAATTCGGCGCCGGACGGCACGAAGATGCGCGTCTATTTCTTGCGCACCTTCATTTCGATGGAAAAACTTGTCTACGAGTATTATTCGGATGGAATCATGACCAGTAAAGTCGAGATGTTCATTTCTTTCGGCGCAACGCCCGCAGCTTCCGACTTTTCACTCACGCCCGAAGGCTATACGGCACATTAAACCAACGACTTTTTAATTTTTAACGACTTATGAAAAAGCCTTGCACACGCAAGGCCTCTTGTTTTTGGCTTTGATTTTTCCGAGTTTTTGGATAAAACCTTAGTTTTTTTTACATGCGCCGGGGTCAAGATAAAAGATTAGCGCATGACGGGCTGGAGCTGGCGGCCGAGCAGCGCCTGCTTTAAGGCCTCGGGAATAAGGCTTGTGTCGGCAATAAGCGAGTTTACTTTCTTTTCGGGGTTGTCCTGCCGGAAGGGAACGAAAAAGATGTTTTTGGTGTTTAAAAGCTGGCCTAGGTTCCTCGCGTTGGCGCCGAGGGCGTCGTTGCTCGAGATAGAGATGAGCACGGGCTTATTATTCCTTAGCTCGGCTTTGACCGCCATAGTGACGGGCGTATCGGTGATGCCGTTGGCTATCTTGGCCAAAGTGTTGCCGGTGCAGGGCGCGACCAAAATTATATCGAGTCCAAGGACGGTGCCAACCGGCTCGGCGTCCGCTATCGTTGTAATGACGGTGCGGCCGCACTTTTGTTCGCAAAGCTTTAAAAAATCCGCCGCTTTTCCGAACTTGGTGTCCATTTGGGCGGCGTTGAAGCTCATGATGGGGTAGATGTCGTAGCCTTCCGAGACGAGCGTGTCCATCACCGAAAAAATCTCCTTGAAGGTGCAGAACGAGCCCGTCAGCGCGAATCCGATTTTTGCCATAATTCCTCCTACAACTTTACAAAAGTGAAATAATGCTTGAACGTCTCAATCATCAGCCGTCCCGCCTCTTTATACATGAAGCGCGCAGGAATAGCCGGCTCGATGTGGACGGTGCGGTTGAGCTTTTCGGCGGCGGCGAGGTCGATGCCGTAGGGCGGCGAAGCCAGCTCGAAATAAACGGCGTCCTCCTTCATTTCGTTAAGCTCGCGCTCGTCGAGAACGAGGGCGGGCGCGGTGTTCACTATGGTGTCGAACTTGTCGAGCTCCCATGCGCCGGTTGTCACCGAGGGCACGCCGTTTTGAACCTTGGAGGTGTCCCGCGACGCCACCGCGAATTTGGCGCCGGTATCCCAAAGAAGCTTGGTCAGCGCCTTGCCTATCCGTCCGTAGCCGATAATAAGAATTTTCTGCTTAAAGAGGCTGAAGCCCGACTTTTCGATGATAAGCGCCAGCGCGCCCTCCGCCGTGAGTTTTGCGTTGGCCTCGACAAACTCGAAGTCGGAAAGAAAGGGAACGAACATCGACGACTTAAGCGCCTTTATAGTCTCGTTCGACGCCCTGCCGGCGAACACCATACTACCCACCTCGATATTTAGGGCCTCCTCAGGGCTTAAAGTTTTGTTCGGCGCGTAAATCAAGGCTTGCCGAATCCCTTCCTCGGCAAACACAAGATATTTTTTCAGTTCGCGCTCGCAAAATTTAAGCCTGTTGTCCTCTCCTATAAAAGTAAATTCCAAAGCTTGCATTTCATCACCATAGTGTATGTTATGCTTATAATTTTGAGCGCGTTCATAGCCTAGGGACAATGAAAATAAGGGCGCGAGCAATCCGATTTCGCTCATTTTGCTAATTGATTTTGGATAAAAAGCAGAATATCTTCAGCTTAGAGAAAAGCTAACTTAATTTGCGGTTTTTATAAAAAGTATGGTAAAATAAAAATATGGCATTCCTTCCCGTCGAGCGAAAAGATGGCGAAATATTCGATTTTATTTTGGTGTCGACCGACGCCTACGTCGACCACCCCTCCTTCGGCCACGCAATAATCTCGCGGCTTGTCGAGAGCGAGGGTTTTTTGGTAGGAATAATTCCCCAGCCCAAAACCGACGCCGAGTATACCGCGCTCGGCGCGCCCAAAGAGGGCTTTTTAGTATCGGGCGGCGTCGTCGACAGCATGGTCAACAACTACACGGTGGCGAGGCGGCGGCGGGATAGCGACAGCTACAGCGAGGGCGGAAGAGTGGGGCGGACACCCGACCGCGCCGTCACCGTCCACACCAAAAATTTAAAGCGGCTTTTTCCTAATGTTCCCGTTTTAATCGGCGGCATCGAAGCGAGCTTGAGGCGGTTTGCCCACTACGACTATTGGGCCGACAAAGTGATGCCGTCCATTCTTTTCGACTGCCGCGCCGACCTTCTCGTCTACGGCATGGGCGAAGTCCCGCTCCTTGAAATTCTCGCCCTGATAAAGCGGGGCGCGAGGTTGGAAAAAATAAAAGACGTCCGCGGCACCGCCTATATTTCGGACTTTGAGAAGCTATCCAAAAAAGTAAAATCGGAGATGGAAAACGGCGAAGCGGTAATGCTTCCCAGCTTTGAGAGGACAGCATCCGACAAACTTGCTTTTATCGAGGCGTTTAACGTTGAATACCGTAACAGCACTTTTAACGGTTCAAAACGACTCGTTCAACCCCATAATATTGAATTTGTCGTTATAAACCCGCCGGCGCGGCCGCCTTCAACCGCCGAGCTGGACAGAGTCTACGCATTGCCCTTTGAGCGGAATTTCCATCCCCGCTACCGTGACGGCGTGCCCGCGCTTTCCGAGGTCAAGTTTTCCTTGACCTCTCACCGCGGCTGTTTCGGAGCGTGCAATTACTGCGCCGTCACGCTTCACCAAGGCGCGGCGATAATAAAGCGCAGTAAAGAGAGCTTAATTGCCGAAGCCGAAAAGCTGAAAGCTTTGCCCGATTTCAAGGGCTATATTCACGACGTGGGCGGGCCGACCGCCAACTTCCGCGATGCGAGATGCAGTGTGCGCGGCGAGGCGGGCAGCTGCTCGGGCAAAAGCTGCATAGGAAGCAGCGTCTGCCCCAATCTTGTCGCCGACCACTCCGAATATCTGGATATTCTGCGTGCGCTCCGAAAGCTAGAAGGCGTCAAAAAAGTGTTTATCCGAAGCGGAATCAGGTTTGACTATCTTTTAATGGACTCCGATTTCAAAAGCGTGCTTGCCGAGCTCGTCGAGCACCACATCAGCGGCCAGCTCAAGGTGGCGCCCGAACACTCCTCGGCGCGCGTCTTAAAGCTTATGAACAAACCGCCTTTCGAGGTCTACCTCAAGTTTGCCGAGCAATACAAAAAAACGAACAAGGCGCGGGGGATAGAGCAGTATCTCGTGCCCTATCTAATAAGCTCCCATCCCGGCTGCACGGTAAATGACGCCATAGACCTAGCGCGGTATTTAAAATCAATCGGATATATGCCGCTTCAGGTGCAGGATTTCTATCCTACGCCGGGCACCAAATCGACGGCGATGTATTGGACTGGTATAGACCCCGATACCATGGAGGAGATTTACGTCGCGAGGAGCGGCGCCGAAAAGAGCACCCAGCGCGCCCTTTTGCAATACCGCTTAGATAAAAACCGCGGCATAATCAAAGACGCGCTGATTGAAGCCGGCCGTCTTAACTTAATGGGCGAAGGGCCGAATTGCCTCATAAAAAGCGACAAAGTCCTCCGTGAAAAATCCAAAAAGCGGCAAAACCCGCCCAAAGCGAAAAAATAAGCCGTCTCTATCGGCCTAATATTTCTGCAATTTTTACCCAAAAACTCATAAATTCTGACAACGCAATAATTTAAGGCATTTAATACAGTCCCGATTAATTGCTTAATTTCCTAATAAAATCAAACAAAAAACCCGCGAAACTAATCCCGCAAGAAAAGCAAATAAATTTAAAATATCAGCGTTTAGCTAAAAAATTTGGCTATAAGCTCGTTTGTCACGCTGTCGAGCTTTTTAAAGTCCGCCGCTGCTATGAAGTAGGTTTCCATTTCGGCGTGAAACGCTTTTGCCGCCGCCATCTCGGAAACGGCGCGGTTTTCGGCGGCGGCGATTCTGTTTTTAATTTCATTCTCGGCGGCTATTTCGGGAATTTCACAAAGAGCGCGGTTGAGGTTTATTACCTCGCCCGCCGCGCGCTTTTTGGAAAAGGCGACGTTGCCGACGGCGACGGCGTCAAGCTCTTTAGGCTCTAGCGGGCAGTAGTAGCCGTCGTAGCCCTTTTCGCCCGCCGTCAGCGCCGCGAGAAAGAGCTTTATCAAAAGGGGATTTGCCGCGTGGAGCGTGACAAGCTCCTTTTCGGCGAGGGAGTTGTCGAAGCAAACCCGTCCCTCGGGTGTCAGCGAGCGCATAAATTGTTTGGTGGTTTTGCCGCGCCATATCAGACCGGCCTTTCGCTCGCGGGCAAGCTCTTCGATTTTTTCTAGGTCGATATATGGGAGATAGTAGCTTTCAAGAAGCTTAGTATCGCACAACGCGCACTTTAAGTGTAGATAAGCGCGCGAAAAACACTGCTTTTTGGCAATAGCGAGTTTTTTCAGCTTTTGCGAAAAGGGGGAAAGCTTGCCGTCGTCCAAACAATCGCCCAGATTAACGATGAACTCCTTTGTGAGCGGAAGGGATGCGTCGAGGACGTGGGGCGAGGTGCCGTCGACCACGGCGGCGTCGACCGCTCTAATATAGACGCCGTCGAGACTGCCGCTGTCGGCGGAGCAGTGCCAGTATTCGGCGCGCATCCCCAAGGCCTCGGCGGCGGCGCCAACTTTTTTAATGAGCGTCGATTTGCCGCTGCCCGGCGTTCCCTTTAAAATATAAACCCGCCTTATATCGGCAAGTCTCGTTTCGTAATAGCTGAAAAAGCCCTCGGCTCCGTTTGCGCCTAAAAAAATATCGATATTCATTGTTTTCTCCGTTAATTGCATTATATGTCCAAAGCGATTTTTGCGACGCTCGGGCGCTCCGATAAAAAAGGTGACAAAGGCGGCATAATTTGCTATAATTTTAAAAAACTCAATGCGGAATCTACAAAATGGATAATAAATCTAATAAAAAGCAAAAGCTCCCCTACGCCAAGGTTAGTTCCTGTTTATCGCTTGGGATTACCAATATAGCGGCCCGCCTCGCCTACGGCGCCAGAACCGACAAAGCCAGCAAAAAGGCGATGAAAAAGAGAAAGGGCGAGACGTTTTTAATTCTTTGCACCCACTCCTGCCCGATAGATTTCATGTTTTTGAGCAAGCCGATTTGGCCCCGCAAGCTCTCTTTCGTTGTTGCCGAAAATATGATGTATACCCGCGTTCTTTCCAAATTCATCAAAAAAGCGGGCGCCATCACCAAAAAACAATATTACGCCGACTTTGCCTGCGTCAAGCGTATGAAGCAATACCTTGACAACGGCATAAACATCATTCTTTGCCCCGAGGGCAAGGTCACGCCCGACGGCGTCACCGGCTATATTGCGCCCTCCGTCGCCAAGCTCGTCAAGTGGCTGGGCTATCCCGTTGCCGTTGCCGTTTCGGCGGGCGCCTCAGTCGCCTATCCCAAATGGGCCGTCAACAAGATGCGCCGTAACCGCATAGTCGTCAAAATGGAGGTCGCCATCGAAAAGGACGACCTCATGGATATGTCTCTTGAGGACATCTACAACGTCATAGCCAAAAAACTTGCCCACAACGACTATCAGTTCCAAGAGGACAACAAGCTAGTCTACAAGGGCAAGCGCTTTGCCGAAGGGCTGGAGCTAATCTTCTACCGCTGCCCCAAATGCGGCGCCGAAGGCAGTTATGCTTCCAAAGATTCCCACGCATGGTGCAATGCCTGCGGCAATAAAATCGAATATAGAAACGACGGCAAAATCGTGCCGGCGACGGAGGATTCCGTCTGCTTCCCGCGGCTTGACCTGTGGACGAAGTGGGAGAGGGAAGTGCTGGCCGAAGAAGTCAAAGCCCCCGATTTCAAGCTTTCCGAGCGCGTCGACTTTTATCAGAGCAATGACGAAATAATGCAGATCGTCAAGGTCGGCGAAGGCGTTCTCACGCTCGACCGCGAAAACCTGTGTTTTACCGGCGACAGGCACGGCGAGCCCTTCACACTGAACTTCCCGCTCGAGCACCTCGCCACCACGGTTTGCAAGTGCGGTTACAGCATCGATTTGTATGATGAAAAATACACCTACCGCTTCCAGTTTAAAGACAGGCTGCTGTCGCAAAAATATTCCTTCGCCGTCGAAGCCATTTACAAGATGAACCACCCCGACGAGCTCAACAATATCTAGACTCGAAATTTCGCGAAAGTTGTATAAATCCAAAAATAATCTCAGCTAAAAAATCCGCCTAAACAGAGCGGATTTTTTGCGTTTTTTATCTCGGCGTAGCCAGCGCTTGCTAAATTTTTCCGCATTTAATACGAGGCTTTTTGCGATACCTCTTTTGTTTGACATTATTAATCAAAATTAGGGAAAACATCTTATTTTTCGGCGCTGCGGCCAGGTTATTATTTTTCAGAGGTTTTTTATGTCGAAGTTAATTTTAAAAAGGGGTGCGCTTTCCGAGCTGGGGCATGAGCTGCAGTGCCATTTCCCCGCCGGCAACGTCGCGGTGTTCGGCGACGCCCGGGTTTCGGACATCGTGTCGGAAGCGGCGGGAATTTTGGCGGATTCGGGATTTTTAGTGCGCGAGCTTATTATTCGCGGCCGAACGCGCGCCGACCAATATAGCGAGGTTTTGGGCCTGCCCGAGTTTATTAAATGCGCCGTCGCGGTGGGTTGCGGCCGCGCTTTTGAGCTTGCGCGCGAGCTTTCCGCGGCAAGGGAAATACCCTACGTCCTTATTGCCTCCGCGCCTGCCACCGATTCCTTTTTTATTTCGGGCGAAACGCCGCCGCTATTTATTTTGTCCGACAGCGACTTGAACGACGCCGCGCCCCATGCCTTGATAGCGTCGGGCACAGGCGCCGTTTTTTCCAAATATATCGCTTATTTCGACTTAAAATTCAACGAATACATAACAGGCCGCCCTTCGCCGCTTGCTGACAAAATCCTTAGTTTATTAGACACTTTCGAGTCGATAAAGACCGAATCGGGTTATCCCGACATTTTAATGAGGACGCTTTTCGAGCTGTCCAAGTTAAGCTTCGAATACGACCGCGAAAGAAGCTCGGCCGAGATATTCGGCTCCCTCGTTTCCGACTATTTCAGAATTATGAGAGGGGAGGCCGACTTCATCGCGGCATATTCCCTTTCCTCGCTCTACAACAGTTTTTTATCTGTCAAGGCCTTCGACACCTTGATTCCCGCCGATAAAATTAAATCAAGAAAGCTCCTCCAAAAGAAGTGCGGCGTTAATTTTTCGGAGAGTGTCAAAACAATTGACATTTCACCGCTTAAAAGCTATCTTAAACATACTTATATAGTAAACGAATACCGCGAGGACTTGCGGGCTCTTGCCGCCTCCTTCGATATGGCGGCAAAGCAGCGGTTTTTCCGGCGGCTCTACGACGACGCCGGCTTTGCCTTAAAGGACAAGCTCACCATAAAGGAACTCTTAAGGCTGATGTCGCTTTCCGGCGAAATAGCGGCGGGAAGTTTTTTAGGATATTTGAAGTCGATAGGCTTTTTGGAAGCGTATATTTAAAATAAGGAAACGAGAGAAATTTTTGTCCGAAGGAGCTGATACAAATGAAGGATTTAACGGGGATAGAGCTGTTTTTGTTGGATTTGGACGGCACGATTTACATCGGCGAGAGTGAAATCGAAGGCTCGTTCGACACCATAAGAAAAATCCGCGAGGCGGGCAAAAAGGTCTGTTTTTTCACCAATAACTCTTCGCGCGCCCACACCGATTATATCGATAAGCTCGGCAGGATGGGGCTTTCAATCGACGAAACCGAAATTTACACCAGCGGACAGGTGACTGCGGAGTTTTTAAGCCGCAATTTCCAAGGCAAACGAGTTTTTCTGCTCGGCAACAAAAAGCTGAAGCAGGAATTTTCCTATTACGACATCGAGGTTGTCGAAACAAAGCCCGACGTGCTGGTTTTGGGCTTCGACACCACGTTGACTTATAATAAGCTCAACCGTTTTTGCAAGTTTTTGGCGTCGGGCGCGCCCTATATCGCGACGCATCCCGACCTCAACTGCCCCGATAAAATCGCGCCCATGCCCGACGTCGGCGCCATGACCGAGCTTATTCGGCTGACGGTGGGAAGAAGCCCCGACTACATTATGGGCAAGCCCTACACCTACGCAGGCGACGCCATTATGCAGCGCTATAACCTGCCCGCCGAAAAGATAGCCATGGTCGGCGACCGCCTCTATACCGACATTCAATTTGCCATCAACAACAAATTCGCATCCGTCCTCGTGCTTTCGGGCGAGACGACGCCGGGAATGGCGGCGCTGTCGCCCACCAAAGCCGATTTCACGCTCAACTCTTTTAAAGAGATTTTTAGCTTGACAAAGGCAAAATAAGCGGGACTTATATTGCAAAGCGATTTATACTCAACCTATCGCAAGGCAAAAAGCGAAAATATTATTTGTAAAGTAGATTTTTGAGCGTATCTTGTAAAAGCTGTTTTTGAGTTTAGCAAAGCCAAAAGAGCGGATTTATATTGAAAAGCCGCCGGAGGCGTGCTACAATATAATAAATTAGAGTAAGTATCTCAAATTAGGGTTTAGGAGGCGGTATCTTTGATTTTTACCACGCTGTTCACCCAGATGGGCATTGCCACCATAGTTTTGCTCGCCGTGGGCTTGGCGCTTCTCGTTATCGAGCTTATGACGCCGGGCTTCGGCGTCTTCGGCACGCTCGGCATAATCTGTTTGCTCGCCGCGCTTATTCTGCGCGTCACACTGGACACTACCGAGCATCCCGCCGCGCACTTCTTTTTAATGCTTCTCTTCATTTTGATTGTCATCGGGATTTTCTTCGCCTTTTTCGTGCTGGCGTCCAAGAAGGGCTGGCTCGATAAGACCTTTATCGTCGAAAAAGGCGTGGCGGTGTCGACGGGTATCTCGGAAGGCACGCGCGATTTCACCGCTCTCGTCGGGCTTTTGGGCATTGCCGCCACTGCGCTTCGTCCCGGCGGAATAGCCGTCATCGACGGCAAACGCTACGACGTCATCACCGAGGGCGAGTTTATCGAAAAGGGCGGCGCGCTGACCGTTATCGGCGTCGAGGGCGTCCGAATCGTCGTCAAAGCGCATTCCGAAAGCGCGGAAAATATTGAAGAAGCGTAGAAAAGTATTTAAGGTTCGGATTTATAAATAATAAAAAGGCAAAAAGATAATAAAGCAAGGAGGCTTTTATGTCGTCATTGATTTTAGCGGCCAATATCGGGCTCATCGTAGGGCTCGCCGTCGCCGCGGTAGTGGTTGTCTTAGTGTTTTTCGTCCTCGTGCCCGTCAACCTTTGGTTTCGGGCGCTGGTTTCGGGCGCGCCCATTTCAATGGGGCGGCTCGTCGGCATGCGGCTTAGAAAAATAAGAATGCAGATGTTGGTCGAGGCCTATATCAACGCCAAAAAGGCGGGACTTGACATCGACATCGTCGAGCTTGAAACGCATTATATGGCGGGCGGCGACGTTTTGAAGGTCGTCAATGCCCTCATTTCGGCGCACAGCGCCAACATCGACCTTACGCTGAGGACTGCCAAGGCCATCGACCTTGCCGGCCGCGACGTTCTAAACGCCGTCAAGGTGTCGGTCAATCCCAAAGTCATCGATACGCCGGTTGTTGCCGCCATAGCCAAGGACGGCATCGAGCTCAGGGCGCGGGCGCGCGTCACAGTGCGCGCCAATATCACGCGGCTCGTCGGCGGCGCAGGCGAGGAGACCATCATCGCGCGCGTCGGCGAGGGCATAGTGACGACAATCGGCTCTTCCTCCACCCATAAAGAAGTTCTCGAAAACCCCGACCGCATTTCCAAGACGGTGCTCAGCAAGGGACTTGACGCCGGCACGGCGTTCGAGATTCTCTCCATCGACATCGCCGACGTCGACGTCGGCAGAAACATCGGCGCCCAGCTCCAGATGGACCAAGCCGAGGCCGACAAGCATATCGCGCAAGCTAAGGCGGAGGAACGCCGCGCCATGGCGGTTGCCGCCGAGCAGGAAATGCGCGCCAAGACGCAGGAAATGCAGGCTGAAGTCGTCCGCGCCGAGGCTGAGGTGCCCCTCGCCATCGCCGAAGCGCTCCGCGAGGGCAATATCGGCGTCATGGACTATTACAACATGCAGAACGTGATGTCCGACACCAGTATGAGAAACGCGATAAGCGGCGCCAAGAAGACCGAAAAGCCCAAGAAAGAGTAAGCCGCAATAGATAGAAAATTCGCGGATTAATTCAAAAGGGCGGATAATCCGCGCGGCGCAGTAAGCAAAAAAACGCAAAAAATGTATTTCGAGCGGAGTATGAACGAAGATTTTTTCGACGTAGCTCTTAAAGAGTTCAATAAAAAAAATAAGGCTAAGCCGTCGGGGGCAAAGCCTAAGGCGGAGGCGGGAAGGGCGGTTTCGGCTAAATTAAAGCCCCCCGCCATAGCCTCAAGCCTTCAAAAGCGCCTAGAAAGCAGCTTGTCCAACAAGCTTTCCAAGAAATGCTCGGCACCCCTCGAAGCCGATCACGAGGACAAAACCGCCGACTTTTCCGAGATAGCCGAGGCGCTGGGGCTCACCGATTTGCAAACGGCGCTGGTGTTGGGAGAGGTGCTGGCGAAGCCGAGATTTAAAAAATGAAATAAGCCACGCCGCAAAAGGCGTGGTTTTTCTTTTAGGCTAAACAGGCTTTAATGCTTGGTGTGAGCTAAAAAAGATTTTTGATTAAGGCGAAACACAATTAAAACAGCGAATTACAGCGAAAACAAAAATATCGGCCGATAATTATCTTAAGTTTTAGGGCCAAGCAAATATTCTAATAAATTAATTCGAGAGGTGTCAATATGAAAAGGGCGGCGGGAGTTTTAGTCAACATCTCCTCTTTTCCGGGAGAATTCGGCATCGGCGGGTTTTCAAAAGACGGCGAATATCTTGTTTCGATGATTTCCAAGATGGGCTTTTCCTGGCTTCAGGTGCTGCCGATTACCGCGATCGGCGAGGGCAATTCGCCCTATTCGGGCGTGTCGTCTTTCGCGGGAAACAGCCTCTACATAAACCCGCACAGGCTGCTGGCGGCCGGACTACTTACGGCGGACGAAGTGCGCGCGGCAAGATATTCGGGCTCCCACTTTCTTGCCGATTACGATTTCGCGCGCGCCAACACCCGTCAACTTTTAAAGACGGCGTCCGGCAGGATAACCGAGGAGATAAGGGAGGAAATGAGCGCGTTTTTGGCGGAAAACGACGATTGGCTGCCCGATTACGCGCTGTTTATGTCGATTGCCGAAAGCCGAGGCGCCGACTGGCGGACTTGGGAGCCGCCGCTCAAAAACCGCGAGAGCGCGGCGCTGAAAAAAGCCGCCGCCGAGCTCAAAGAGAGCATAGACTACTACGTTTTCGAGCAGTATCTATTTTATAAACAATGGCAAAGCTTTAAGGGCTACGCCGCCGAGAACGGCGTCAAGATTTTAGGCGACATCCCCTTTTACTGCGCCGCGGCAAGCGTCGACGTTTGGGCAAACCGCAAGCAATTTAAACTAAACGCCGATGGCTATTCCGATGAGGTCGCCGCCGTTCCGCCCGATTATTTTTCGGAGACGGGCCAGCTTTGGGGCAACCCGCTCTACGATTTCGCCGCTATGGAGAAGGACGGCTATAAATGGTGGCGGCGGCGCGTTTCGCACGCGCTTAAGCTTTACGACGGGCTACGCCTCGACCATTTCCGCGCTTTTTCTGAGTTTTTCTCGGCGCCCAAAATCGGCGGGGAATTTGTCATAAAAGAGGGAAAATGGATAAAAGGGCCCGGTCTGGCGTTAATCGAGCTCTTTAAAACCGACAACCCGAACGGCGTCTTGATTGCCGAAGATCTCGGAATAATCGACGAAAAAGTCAAAAAACTGATAAAAGACAGCGAGCTTCCCTCCATGAAAGTGCTGCAATTCGCCTTCGAAACCTTCGACAGCGAACATCTTCCCCACAAATACGACAAAAACTGCGTCGTCTACACCGCGACGCACGACAACAACCCCACGCTGGGCTGGTTTTTCGAGGCGCGGGAGGACGTTCGAAACTACGCGCTCAGCTACACCGGCGCGCCGCTCTTCGGTTGGGGCGCGGGCGGTCCGTCGTGCCCTTCCTCGCGCGCCTTCATAAGGACGGCGCTCTCCTCCGTCGCCGACCTCGCAGTCATCCCCGTTCAGGACCTTGCAGGCTACGGCTCCGACACCAGAATGAACGTGCCGGGCGTCGCCCGAGGCAACTGGCGGTTCCGCGTCCATTACGAGATGCTCAATTCGATTGACCAGAACTACTTTTTGGAACTCAACAACCTTTTCGGCAGGAATATGCGGGAATGAGGATATGCTGATATTCCTATGCTTGGGAAAACCCATAGACAGCGATAGGTTCATTGATATGTGCGCGGGGGAATATCAAAAGATGTCCGCCGATATGAACACGCTTGCATTCGACGGATTTGACACCGTAATAGATATATCGGCTATTGCACATACATCGCTTCACAAAAAAACCTCAAATGAAAGCAAGGATATATGCGCATATCAAAATGAGTTAATAGTCGACAGGGCAGGGAAGCCTAAGTTTTTTGGGAGCGCGCTCAAATTCAACCTGACGCACACCGAGGGATTGACCGCAGCCGCGATGTCAAGGAGAGAAGTCGGCATCGACGCCGAAAAAATAAGAAAGATTGATTTTTCAAAATTTAAGTTTTTGGGCGACTTTAAGAGCGAAAGGGACTTTTTCGACGCATGGACGGCCAAAGAAGCGGCGATAAAGCTTTCGGGCGGCGGCATATCCGAAATAAGGAAGGACTTGGATCTAACGAGTATAACCGTCCGCAAAATTCCGGTCGGCGCCGAATTTTCCCTCTCGGTGGCAGAGTATAAGGTTTAAACCCATTGGAATTTACCGCAAGCTGAATATAGATTATCTAACCGAACATAAAACCTACTTGATAGAATTGCAAAAAAACAGCCCGATTTCGGGCTGTTTTTTCTTTGTTTTTTGATTAATCGGGCAGGGTATTATTTGCTTATCGCTTTGACCATGCCGGTGAAGATGACGCCGAGGCCGTAGGCGCCTGCGTCGGGGTGGCCTATGCTTCTGTCGCCGACGGTGCCGGCGCGTCCCAATTTTGCCGCGAATTTTCTGGTGGCTTCGGCGCCAGCAACGGCGGCGGCGGCGCCTTTCTTAAGGCCGGCAATCAGTTTATCGCCCTGTTCGGCCGCCTTCAAAACGGCTTCGGCGGCGGGGATAAGGGCGTCGATGAGCGTCTTATCGCCGACTTCGGCGGCGTGGCCGAAGCTGTCGCGACCGGTCTTTTGAACGCCCTTAACGGCGGCGTCCAAAAGAAGCCCGATATCCTTAAGCCCGACCTCGGTCTTGCCCTTGGCGGCAAGTCCGGCGCTTCTGAAGCCCGAGCCCCAAATGGGGCCGGAGGCTCCGCCACAGTATTCCATGATGATTTCGCTTGCCGAAAGCAAAAACTCGCCGATGTCTTTTTTGTTGAGTTTTTTCCAATCGGCCTTGAGCTGTTTGAAGCCCTTGGCTATGCTCATGCCGAAATCGCCGTCGCCGCAGCTGTCCATGTCGCAGAAATGCACCTCGTTTTTGATGATGATGTCCGCCATGGTATCAATCCACTGGACGAAGGCCGCGGTGTTGATGGTTTCGGTGATTAGTGGTTTGCCCTCTACTTCGTAGACGGCGTCGGATTTTTCTTCGCTCTTTTCCGCTTCTTGAACTTTGAGGGAAGCTTGCTCGGCGGGACGGTAGCCGATGGCGCGGCTTATCGCGCGCATCGCCTCGACGGCCGCGGCCGCCTCGTCGCTGAGCCCGCCGCCCACGGTGAGGGCCGGCGTGCTGGCGGGGTAGTCAAGCAGCGATTTGAGCTCGGCGTCCAGCCTCATGACGGTGATGGATGCGCCCGCCATATCGATGGATGTCATATAATTTCCCACCATCGTCTTATGGATAAGGAGGCCTGCCGCCTCGAGCTCGGAGGACACGTCATTGTTGAAGAGGTAAAGCTCCTGAAGCGGCGTGGCGCCGAATCCGTTAATGATGAGGGCGATTTCGTCGCCCGACTTGGCGCCGAGGTCGGCCAAAATATCGGGGACAATGCGGCGCGCCAGCTCTTTGGATGTCTGGAGCTTTTCGCGTTTTCTGCCGGGTTCGCCGTGGATACCCACGCCGAATTCCATCTCGTCGGGGCCGATGTCGAAGATGGGCGTTCCCTTGGAAGGCGTGATGCAGGAGGTGAAAGCGAAGCCGAAGGAGCGGACGTTTGCAATCGCTTTTTCGGCGGCGGCTTTGACCTCGGCCAGCGATTTGCCCTGTTCGGCGGCGGCGCCCGCTATCTTGTGGACGAGCACGGTGCCGGCAACGCCGCGGCGGCCGACGGTGTATAGGCTGTCTTTCACCGCTATGTCGTCGTTGACGAAGACGGCCTCAACCTTGACTCCTTCTTCTTTGGCGCGGGCGGCGGCATTGTTGAAGTTCATGCAGTCGCCCGAATAATTTTTGACAATCATGAGAACGCCCTTTTTGGTCGAAACCAGCTTGAGCGCGTTGTAGACCTGAATTTGGGTGGGCGAGGCGAAGACGTCGCCGCAGACAGCGGCGTCGAGCATACCCTTGCCGACGAAACCGGCGTGGGCGGGCTCGTGACCCGAGCCGCCGCCCGAAATCAGGCTGACCTTTTGGGCGTTTATCGCCTTCTTTTTAACTATCTTATATTTTTCGACAAATTCCAGTTCGGGATGGGCTTTGGCGATGCCGTGACACATATCGTAAACGAAGGTCTCGGCGGTATTGATTATCTTTTTCATCGCTCAACCTCTCAAAACTTATTCGCAGCAGCAGCACTTGGCGGCAGCACCGATTCTGTCGGCCGTAATGATGGCGGCGGCGACGTCGGCGGGCTTTACGGCAAAGGGCATGTTGTGGACGCTCTCTTCGGGTATGCAGGCTTTTTCGGCGACGAGCTGCAATCTGTCGCCGATATCCTTGACGCCGAGGTCGGCGAGGCAGACGGGCAGGCCTATGGTCAGGCAGAAGTCGATGACCTCGTTAATTTCCTCTTCGGGGGCGTTCTCGAGCACGAGCTGGCAAATGGTGCCGAAGGCGACCTTTTCGCCGTGATACATCTTGTGAGTCTCTTCGAGGACGGTGAGGCCGTCGTGGATGGCGTGCGCTGCGGCAAGGCCGCCGCTCTCAAATCCCAGACCGGAGAGAAGAATGTTGGCTTCGACGATGTTTTCAAAAGCTTGCGTGACCACTTTGTTTTCGCAGGCTACCTTGGCCTTGTAGCCGTCGGCGAGCAGCGTTTCATAGCAGAGCGTGGCGAGCGAGAAGGCGGCGTTGGTGCCCAGCGCGGGCGCCGTCTTTTTCTCGCGGACGCCGCAGGGCAGTCCGGCGTTTACGGGACGGTGCGACTGGACGTTGGCGCGGGCCTCGAAGTAGGTGGACAGCGCGTCGCCCATGCCCGATACCAAAAAGCGGACGGGCGCTTTGGCGATGATGGCGGTGTCGACTAAAACGACGTCGGGGCTGGTGAAGTAGGCATAGTCATCAAAGGCGCCCTCGGGGGTGTAGAGCACGGCGGAGTGGGAGGTGGGGGCGTCGGTGGCCGCTATTGTCGGCACTATGATGAGGCGGGACTTGGCGGCGTTGACGCACTTGGCGGTGTCGATTGCCTTGCCGCCGCCCAAGCCTATGATGCAAGCGCATTTATTTTCTTTGGCGATGGTCTGAAGCCTCGCCACTTCCTGACGGGAGCATTCGCCTTTGAAATCGCAGGTAACGAAGTTGACGCCGTATTTTTCGGCGGTGGCGTCGAGCTGAGCTTTGACGCGCTTGACGTCGTCGGGATGGGCGATTAAAAGCGCCGACTTTCCGAACAGCTTAACAAAGTAACCCAAATTCAAGAGCTCGTTTTCGCCTTGAACGAATTTACTGGGGCAAATGAATGCTTTTCTCATAATTAATTCTCCTTTATGGGGTGATTTTGGAAATATTATAAACCATAGGCCGTAAAAAAACAACATATTAAACATCTAATCGAGTAGCGTTTCTTTTAAAAGAAGGCTTAATTTTTACATTTTTTGTTAAAAAATAAGCTAAAATCCGGTTATTTCCTTGATAAATATAAGTTTTTAGTATAGAATATCACCTGTTACGGCAAACCCTTGCCGACTATTTAAAGGGGCTTTTTATAATGAAGAATTTTGACTCGGACAGCATCAGAAACATAGCGCTCATAGGGCACAGCGGCGAAGGCAAGACCTCGCTCGCCGAAGCGGTGCTCTTTAACGCCAAATCGATTGACCGCATGGGCTCGGTAGACAACGGCACATCGACGATGGACTTTGACCAAGAGGAAATAAGCCGCAAAATATCCATCTCGCTCGCCGTCGCCTACGCCGTCTGGAAAGATAAAAAAATAAACATCATCGACGTGCCCGGCTTTTTCGATTTTGAGGGCGAAATGATTTCGGCGCTCGCCGTCACCGACGCCGCCGTCATAGTGACGAGTGCGGCCGGTCAGCTCTCCGTCGGCACCGAGCGCGCCATCGATATGGCCGCCGAGCGCGCCGTTCCCTCGCTTTTGTTCGTCAACGGCGTCAACAAGGAAAACAGCTCCTTCACGGCAACCATCGCCGCGATACGCGAAAAATATAAGTCGGTTGTCGTCGCCGAATATCCCATTATGGACGGCCTCAAAATGGTGGGCGCCGCCTCCGTCATCGAGAACAAGGCCTACGACCTTTCGGGCAAGGAAATCGCCGTCCCCGAAGCTATTAAGCCGCTTATTGGCGAGTCGCGCATGGAAATGATGGAGCTTGCGGCCGAAACCGACGACGAGCTTTTGATGAAATACCTCGAAGAGGGCGAGCTCAGCGATGATGAGTTCGCGGCCGGCCTCGGTAACGCCGTTCGCTCTGGCAAGGCCATTCTCGCCTTCGGCGGCTCGGCGACCGCCAACATGGGAATCACCCGCTTTATGGACGCCGTCATAGCCTATCTGCCTTCGCCCGCCAAGCGCGTGATTAAAGCCAAGACCGATTCCGGCGAAGTAACCGTCCTTTGCAGCCCCGACGCTCCGGTATTGTTACAAGTTTTCAAGACGATTGTCGACCCCTTCTTCGGCAAGCTCAACATCTTCAAGGTGTTTTCGGGCACGCTTAAGAGCGGCACTCCTCTTCTCAATATTAGCAAGGACGAAACCGAAAAGACGGGCACAATTTACTTCCTCAAGGGCAAGAGCCAAGAGAGTGGCGAGCAGGTTGCCGCCGGCGATATCGGCGCGCTTGCCAAGCTTCAGAGTGTTACCACCGGCGATACGCTGACGGCGCCCGAAGCCAAGATGGAGCTTCCGCCCATCGTCGTTCCCGATGCCGTCATATCGATGGCGGTATACGCCAAGAAACAGGGCGAGGAAGATAAGATTTTCGCCGGCCTCAACCGCTTAAAGGACGAGGACATCTCCTTCAGCGTCACCAAAAATCAGGAAACCAACGAAATGCTGCTCTCGGGCGCGGGCGAACCCCACCTCGAGGTTCTCAATAAAAAGCTCAAGAACAAGTTTGGCTGCGAGGCCGAGCTCCGCGAGCCCAAGATAGCCTACAAGGAAACCATCCGCTCGACGGTGGAAGCCGAAGGCAAGCATAAGAAGCAATCGGGCGGCGCCGGCCAGTTCGGCCAGTGCATGATCCGCTTCGAGCCGGGCGCGGCCGACGGCGTGTTCGAGTTCGTCGACGCCGTAGTCGGCGGCGCGGTGCCCAAGCAGTTCATTCCCGCCGTCGAAAAGGGACTTCGCGAAGCAATAAAGCGCGGCGTGCTCGCCGGCTATCCCATGGTCAACCTCAAGGCGACGCTGTTCGACGGCAAATATCATCCCGTCGACTCCAAGGAAATCGCCTTCATCAAGGCGGCCGAGCTTTCCTACGCCGAGGGCTGCGCCAAGGCCAACCCCTACTTCCTCGAGCCCATCATGGAAGTTTCCGTCACCGTTCCCGACTCCTTCCAAGGCGCCATCATGGGCGATATGAACAAGCGCCGCGGCAGAATACTCGGCACCGACAACGTAAACGGCAAGAGCATAGTGACCGCCGAAGTGCCCAAGGCCGAGCTCGCCAAATACGCCACCGATTTAAGAAGCATGACGCAGGGCAGGGGCAAGTTCACGCTCAAGTTCTTGCGCTATGAGGAAGTTCCCTTCCAAATCGCCCAAAAGATTATCGAGGACGCCAAGAAGAACGCTAAGCAGGAATAACCTAAAGAAAGAGTTTGATTTTGAAAAGCGGATTTAGTTAATCCGCTTTTTTATTTACTGATAAAATTGCAGCTAAAAATGATAGCTAAAAAATGATAGCTAAAAAATTTCAGATAAAAAATACAGCAAAAAAACAGCTAATAAATACAGCTAAAAAATGCCCTTGCCGACACGGCGTTTTTTTGGTATAATTTTTTTATGAAAATCTAATCGGCTCCCACAAAAGAGCCGATATAAAAAGGGTGGCTTTTATGAGGAAACAAAAAAGAGCGGCAATCCGCGAGATGGGCTACGACGAATACGAACATTACCTTAAGACAAGACGCCGCCGCCGCTGGATTAAGTTCGCCGCCGTAGTCGGCGCCCTCGTTTTTATTTTCGGCACCTTCGCCGTCGTCAACGTCTTCGGCAACCGCGCCAACACCAAGATGGCGGAGTCTATCGCCGCCGTGACGAAACAGGACGCGCTTGAACCCGTTTGGGACGCCGAAGCATCCCACTGGGTGTTCACGACCGACCGCGAATTCAAGGTTTTACAGCTGACCGATATACATATCGGCGGCGGGTTCATGAGCTTTAAAAAGGACTATATGGCGCTCAACGCCGTCGCGCTCATGATTACCGCAGAGCGGCCCGACCTCGTCATTGTGACGGGCGACATCGCCTATCCCGTGCCCTTCCAGTCGGGCTCCTTCAACAATCTCGCCGCAACCAAGGTCTTTGCCTCGCTGATGCAAAGCCTCGGCGTCTATTGGACGGTGGCGCTCGGCAACCACGACGCCGAAGCTTACAGCTACTATACGCGCGACAAAATCGCCGAATATTACGCAAGCGGGCTGGACTACTGCCTGTTTACGCGCGGACCTGCCGATATCGCGGGCGAGGGCAACCAAGTCATCGAGGTCAGGAACTCTCAAGGGCTCATCACTCGCTCCTTCTTCGTGTTTGACTCGCATTCCTACACCGACGGCGATATTCTCGGCGTTCAATGGAAATACGACAACATAAAGCAGAGCCAAGTCGATTGGTATAGCGCCGAAGTCGGCAAGATGAACGCCAAAAACGCCGCCGTCCTCGGCACACTCAACGACGCCGACTTAACCGCGAAATTCTCGACGGTAAAAAGTCTTGCCTTTTTCCATATTCCCCTTGTCGAAATGCTTGATGCGTGGCAGGAATATAAAAACAACGGCTCGCAAGATACCGCCGATGTCAAGTTCATTTACGGCGTGGCGGGCGAGTCCAAAAAGACGGTGTTCTGCGGCATCGGCGAAGACGAGCTGTTCGAAACCATTCTGGAGCTTGAGAGCACTCAAGGACTCTTCTTCGGCCACGACCACCTAAACAATTTCTCGCTTGAGTATAAGGGAATCCGCATGACTTACAGCCCCAGCATCGACTATCTTGCCTATTTCGGCATCCAAAAACTCGGCTCCCAGCGCGGTTGCACCGTCATCACATCATCCCCGAACGGTTCGTGGAGCTGCAAGGCCGAAAACTACTATCAGGACAAATACTGGTCGCCCGACTATGAGAAAGAAAAAGTCGAAATGCAATGGGCAAACTAAACGATATACCTAAATCATAATAAACAAAAAAACAGCCGCCGAAAACCTCGGCGGCTTTATTTTAATTTTTGCGCGGATTTTTGGAGTAATCGGCGGGTGTAAGCTAAACACCGAAGCTGGAGAGGTCGACGGTGCCGTCGTCGCGGACGGTGACGCCTTCGGCTTCCAAAAGCTTGCGCTGGATACCCGCTCCGCCGAAAGCGAACTTGGGAGCGAGGCCGCCGAAGCGGTTGACTATGCGGTGGCAGGGAATGACGCCCGGCTCGGGGTTTAAGTGGAGGGCGTAGCCGACGGCGCGCGACGCCTTGGGGCTTCCGCACATCGCCGCTATTTGGCCGTAGGTAGCCACTCTCCCTTTGGGAACTTTTTTTACCGCATTATATACCAAATCGTAAAATGACATTTTTTACCGCTTAAATTATTGTGTCGACAACCGCAGTTTTAATGCGAAGAACCAACAAACAGGGAGACTAGTTATTGTTGGTTTTGCGCCAGTTGATGGTGCCGTCGGGATAGATATAGCCCCATCGGCCGTCCAGTTTAACGCGCGCCTTGCCGTCCTCAAACGCCGTCGCGGCCTCAAATTGGCAGGGAATGACGAGCTCGTTGTTTTTATTGATATAGCCGCACTTATTGTTCTCGACGATCATGGCAAGCCCTTCCGAAAAGCTCATCGCGGTGTCGTAGGTGCAGGGGATGACCAAATGATTGTCTCGGTCGATGAATCCGCATTTTTCCTCGCGCTCGACGCACGCCAGCCCCTCTTTGAAAAGCCAGACCTCGTCGTATTCGGGCGGGACGACGACTTTGAGGCCGTCGAAAAAGCCCCATTTGCCGCCGCGGCAGTATTTTTGCCATTCCTCGAGGGGAAGCGGCTCCTTCAATGGCGCGGGCGCGGGGCGTTTTAAGTCCTTTGCGGGCGCGCTTTTGACGCCGCCCTTATTGGGCATATCGTCCTGCCGCCTTTGCGGCTCTGTGTCGGCCAAATCGAGACCGATGCGGTTGAGCGCCGCCTTTATCTCGAGAAGATTGCGCTTGCCGAGGTTTTGGACGCGATACATGTCCTTTTCGGTGCGGCGGAGAAGGTCTCCGATAATTTTAATATTATTGGATAGGAGTAACCTTTCGGTAGATTCCGAAAGTTTGAGTTCGGCAATCGGCGTGGTGTTTTCCGCTCTTCTTTCGGGCGCCCTTTGGCTTTGTGGCGCGGGACGCTGTGGCGGCTGTCCGCGATTGGGCTGATAAGGGGGCTTTGCGCTCTGCGGCCGCCCGCCTTGCGTGGCTTTGGCGCCGTTTTGCGAATCGTTGTTTTGGCGCTCCGCAGTTTGGCCTTTGGCGGGGGCGTTTCCGGGTCGATGCGGCCTCGGCCGCTTGTTTCTTCTGTCGTCGTTATTTCCCATATGCACTATATTTTAACACATCAAGGTCGACTTTACAACCTTCGGCGGGATTTTTCAAGTTCCGAAAAAATGATTTTTTACCTAAATCCGATTTACTCAAACTATTTGCTTTTATTTCTAGCCGGAAAGGCGCAGGGTAAAAAACGATAATCCCCTTCTTGCCTCAATGCAAAAAAATAACGATGAAATTAAAAAATTTGCCAATCCCAAAAAACGAGGGTATTTTTGTTGCATATTTTCTTTGTATTCGCTATAATATGCCATTGTAAAACGGCTGGGTGTGGCGCAGCTTGGTAGCGCGCTTGAATGGGGTTCAAGAGGCCGGAAGTTCAAATCTTCTCACCCAGACCAATAACCACTATTTTTAGGGAGAAACGAGGGATTTTACGCCTCGTTTTTTCCGTTTTCAGTGATAGTTTTTAGGGATTTATGCATTTTGGGCTATTTTTAGGCTGCACTTTTAGGTTGCACTTTTAGGCTGCACTTTAGGCTGCACTTTTAGGCTGCACTTTAGGCTGCACTTTAGGTTACAATTGTAAAATGGTTTTCTTTTACGTGACTTAATTAAGATTGACTATCGGCGCGGCTTAATTTATAATTGATTTAATCAGACATGGAACGCGGCGCAATTAAAAATCGCATTAAAAAGCTCGCCTCGATGTGGTCTACGCCTCCTGCGGGGCGTTTTTTGACTATTAAGGAAACTTTGTTCTACAGCTTGAGCGGGTTGGGCGTCAGCTTCTTAATCACTTCCGTCAATTTTGTTTCCACCTATATCTACATCCCTTACTTTTTCAAAATCGCGGCGATACACGGCTATGCCATAGTTGCGGCGGGTTCGCTCGCCAGCATGTTGCTTCAGCCGATATTCGGGCGGCTTATGGACCGAGCGGGCGGCAAGCTCGGCAAATATAAACCCTTTATTTTGTTCGTATCGCCTGCCGCCGCGCTGTTCGGCGTCATGGCGACATGGCTTCCCCAGTTCGCCGAGGAATCCGGACGCGTCGCCTTTGCATATATCTCGTGCGTTCCCGCGCTGGCGCTGATGCCGTTCATCAACAATATGTTCTACACCATGCCCTCCGTCATCACGCCGGTAGCGCAGGAGCGTTCCGACATCATGCTTCCCGCCGGCCTGATTTATGGCTTTGCGCCCACCATATTAAATATAATCGTGCCTTTACTTAGAAGCAGTTTCATCGGCCGAGAATACCTGGTAATCCGCGTCACAGGAATAATCAGCATCGCCATTTCGCTCGTCATGATTATGTTCATCATGAAGACGAAAGAGCGCGTCTACGTCACCGAAACCAAAGAAAAGCTCAAGGTGCGCGACGCCATGAAGCTGGTTTTGAAAAACAAGCCGCTCCTCATTCTCTGCGTTGCTCTGATTGTGGGCTGCGCGCGCGACGTCGGCAACGCTTTCTTTTATTTCGTCATGCAGTTCCGCTTCGGCGCCACGACGGCGGAGGGGCTTAAGCTTTCCGGCCTCATCATCACCTTGGCGAGCTCGTCCTCGCTAGTCGGCATGGTGACGATGCCGCTTTTGACGAGAAAACTCAACAACAAAACGCTCATGATAATTTGGCTGATGTTCGGCGCGCTTTCCTACGGCGCCTCCGCTATCATCGGCTATCAGAATATCGAAATCGGGCTCACCAGCATTTTGGTGCTCACTCCGCTTCGCTTCGCCGCTTCGATATCGGCGATTCACCTCATGGTTCCCATCATGGTCGGCGAGGCCTGCGACTATCAGCAGTGGAAGACGGGTAAGCGGCTGGAGGGCTACGTTCACATCTTTGCCTATTCGATACCCGCCATAGTCGGACAGGGCGCATTTATCCTAATCGGGCTATTGCAGAGCAAAATGGGCTTCGAGCCCAAAAACTACGAGGGCGTTTTAGTGCTTTCCGAGGCTATGCAGCTGACGGCGGCGCGCTGGTTCAACGCCGTGGGGCTGATTACCGCGGCAAGCTCGCTGCTCATGGCCCTCGTTTTTCTGTTCTATCCCTTGACCGGGAAAAAGCACGCCGCCATCATGGAGGAAATAAAATCCCGCGCCGAGCTCTTTTCGGCGGAGAATGGCGATTTTGCCGTCCCGGATTCCGCCGCTTCGGAGAATCCCACTATTCAAGAGGAGTCGGCCGCCGAAAAGATTGCCGAGCTTGATACGTTTGCCCCCGAAGCCGCTTTGGAGGCCGACGCCATTATCAAGGCCGATTGAGCGGTTTAATATTCATTGGGAAACATTATTTACCAACCGCAAAACTAATCTAAAAAATTATTCTGATTGACACTTAGATTATAGTAAAATATAATATTTGTAGCGTAAAGCTAAAAAGGAGGGAGAGATAAATGAAGTTTCTGTTTAAATTTTTAATCGGAATCGTCGTTTTTATCGTCATAATCGTTATTGCGGGGGTTATTTTAATTAATTTGACGCCTGCACAGGTGGGCATTGCCGACGTCGAGCTCTTCGAGGGCAAGACTATAAGGGACATAGGGCTCGCCGATGTGAAATTCATCGAAATGTATAAGTTTTTCCGTTCCCTCCTAAAGCCCGACGAATCCAAGATTGTTAAAAACGGATACGATGCCGAGAGCGAGACACCCAAAGCGGAAGAAAACCTGGGAGGAAGCAGCATCGACGAGGGCGGCACGATTAACTATGCCGCCGTGCTTAGCGGCGAGGTTACTTACGACCAAAAATATCTTCTGACCTACGACGACACCACGCTCGCCTGCATTCTGCATCTCATGATTGGCGACGCCGAGGATGCAACCGACAACGAGGGCGTGAAATTTTTGAGGGACATAGATGCCGACTGCGAGGAGATTTCCATCACTAAAAGCGAGGGCAAAAATCTTCTCCGCATCGTGGTATCCGTCAATTTATCGGAGATGAAGAGCGATGTTGAGGCTCAGCTCGGCAGCATGGCGAGTTTTGTTTCGCTGCCCGACAAGATCTATCTCGTCAGCTATCAGGAGATCACGGTCACGAACGAAGGGCTGATTGTCTGCACATCCAAAGACCTCAGGATTAACGACATGGACAACGCAGTGGCGAACGCCATCTTCTCGGTGCTGGCGTCTAAGGCGGGCGAAAGCGGCGAGGGCGGCGACGTTGCCGTAATCAACCAAAAAGTAGGCGAGGCGTTCGCCGAAATCGTCAAAAACCTCGGCAAGGTTGGCACCGCCGACGCCGACGAAACCACCTTGGTAATCTCCGACCTCAGCAGCATCGCCTACGGCGCCGCCGGCGTTTTAGAGCATAAGCTGATGCTCGTTACCTACATCGAGTCGGATATCGCATAATTTATTAATAAACCATAAAAGAGCGGAATCGCGGTTTTATCGCATAATATTGCGCGATAAAGCCGCGATTTTAGCAATAAACCGCTTAGGAAAACCGATGGAGAAAGCAATAAAAAAAATCGGCGAGGAGAAAATCGTCCCCGTTCTGGTGTTTGAAAACGAGAGCGAAGCGCTCCCCACTCTTGAAGCCATTTTTTCGGGCGGTATCGGCGTCGCCGAAATAACGATGAGGACAAAGGCCGCCGCCGCCGCGATTGAAAAGGCCGCCCGGGCTTTTCCCGATATGTTAATCGGCGCGGGCACGGTGACGACAAAAGAGGCCGCAAAGAATGCGCTTGCGGCAGGCGCCAAGTTTTTGGTAAGCCCGGGATTTTCCTTGTCGGTATTTGAAGAAGCGAAAAGGAACGGCGTTCTCTATATTCCGGGCTGTCTCACACCGACCGAAATAGGCGCGGCCGTCGAGCTTGGGTTAAGCGTATTGAAATTTTTTCCCGCCGAGGCTTTTGGCGGCATAAAAACGCTCAAGGCATTTGCCTCGGTGTTCCCCTTCGTCCGCTTTATGCCGACGGGCGGCATCGGCTTTTCTAATTTGACGGAATATCTTTCGCAAAAAAACGTTCTGGCGTGCGGCGGGAGCTTTATTTGCGAACGCGCCAAAATTTCGGAAAACAAATTCTCGGAAATCACCGAACTTACGAAGAAAACCAAGGAGTTGGTTAAAAGCTTATGAAAATTGTCACGTTCGGCGAAATAATGCTGCGCCTTGCACCCGAAGGCTATTTGCGCTTTGCGCAAGCCGAAAAGTTTAACGCCACTTACGGCGGCGGCGAAGCCAACGTCGCGGTTTCGCTTTCCATTCTCGGCAAAGAGGCCGAATTCGTCACCAAGCTTCCCAAAAACGAACTGGGCGACGCCGCCATAGCTAGCCTGAACCGCTACGGCGTCGCGACCAAAAACATCGCTCGCGGCGGCACCCGAGTGGGCATTTACTTTTTGGAAAAGGGCGCCGGTCCGCGGCCGTCCAAGGTTATTTACGACCGCGCCGCTTCGGCGATAGCCGAGGCATCACCTTCCGATTTCGACTGGGAAAAAATCTTCGAGGGCGCGTCGTGGTTTCATTTCACAGGCATTTCGCCCGCGCTTTCGGATGGGACGGCGGAGATTTTAAAAACAGCGCTCAAGGCGGCTAAGAATATGGGACTGACCGTTTCCTGCGACCTAAACTACCGCAAAAAACTTTGGTCAAAGGAGCGCGCCCGCGCCGTCATGACGCCGCTTATGGACTACGTCGACGTCCTTATCGCTAATGAAGAGGACGCCGCCGACGTCTTTTCGATTTCGGCCGCCGGCGCAAACGCCGAGGCGGGCAATATCGAGGCATCGGCTTACGCCGAGGTAGCGGGTAAACTGATTGAAGCCTTTGGCTTCAAATACGTGGGAGTTACGCTTAGAAAAAGCATTTCGGCCAGCGACAATCTTTGGCAGGCTCTGCTTTCCGACGGCAAAGCGGAGTATATTTCAAAACAATATTCAATCCGCATAGTCGACCGAGTGGGAGGCGGCGACAGTTTCGCGGCGGGCTTGATTTTCGCGCTTTCGGAGAACTTTCCGCCTAAGCTGGCCGTCGAGTTCGCGGCGGCGGCGTCGTGTCTGAAGCATACCATCGAGGGCGACTTCAATCTTTCGACCAAGGAAGAAATTTTCGCGCTTATGGAGGGCGGCGGCACCGGCCGCGTTCAAAGGTAGTCTTTTTATCTTCGCTTAATGAGTCCGCTTATAAATTAATTATTCGATAGCGGTAATTTATTTTTACAGACATAAGTGAGCTATAAAAATTAATCTGAATTTTCTAAATCGCGGCTTATTTTGGCTTGAGGCATGAACGAAAACAATAATTTCAAATCTTACCCCGTAAAAATCCTGCAATACGGCGCCGGCGTCTTTATGCGCGCCTTTTTTGACTATTTCATTCAAACGCTCAACGAGGAAGGGAGATTTTCGGGAAGCGTCGCCGCCGTCAACAACACGCCTTCGGGCAGCATGGACGAGCTAATCCGCCAAAACCTCGAATACACCGTGCGGCTGGAGGGCTTAAAGCGCGGCGAAGTCTTTTTCAGCGAGAAAAAAATAGCCTCGATAAGCCGCGCCATAAATTATTACACCGATTTTTCGGCCTATCTTTCGCTAGCCGAGCTTCCGAGCCTCAAGCTTATTACATCCAACACCACCGAGGCGGGCATCGTTTTCAACGAAAACGACAAATTTTCCGAAATGGACGTCACCTATCCCGCCAAGCTTACGCGCTTTTTATTTGAGCGACACCGCCGGTTTTCGGGCGCGGCCGAAGCCGGCCTCTATATTCTGCCCTGTGAGCTCATCGACCATAACGCCGATGTCCTTTCAACGCTTGTCAAGCGCTATGCCGAGCTATGGGAGCTTCCGCCCGAGTTTTTGAGCTGGGTGCAAAATTGCTGCCGCTTCTGCAATACGCTGGTGGACAGAATCGTGACGGGCTATCCCAAAGGGAAGATTGAGAAATATCCCGCCGCGGCCTTTGACAAGCTCTTTGACATAGCCGAGCCCTTCGGCTTTTTTGCCATTGAGGACAAGGGCGGCATCAAGGAGTTTTTGGGCGGCGGCGTCCCCGAAATGCTGTTTGCCGCCGATATTTCGGGCTATAAAACAAGAAAGGTGCGGCTTTTGAACGCCGTCCACACCGCCATGATGCCCAAGGCGATAAGAAAGGGTTATGACACCGTGGGGCAGGCCGTTGCCGACCCCGAAATTCTCGGGTTTATTAAAGAAATAATGGCGGAAGAGATAATCCCCACCATAAACCTTCCTCAAAAAGAGCTGAAAGAATTCGCCGAACAGGTTATCGACCGCTTCAAAAACCCCTATCTCGAGCACCGCCTGCTCGCCATATCGCTGAACACGGTTTCCAAGTGGCGCGAGCGGATTCTGCCCATTATTTTGGACTATATAAAAATTAACGGCTATCCGCCCAAAAGGCTGACAGCGACGCTACGGGATGTTTTCTCGCTTTACAGTAACGGCGAGCTTAAAGACAATAAGCTTTTCTGTAAAAACTTCGGGCGGGAGTATTCGCTTTCCGACGAGGACGCCGTCTTAGAATTTTTCGCGGCGCGGCCGAGCTACGAAAAGTTCGTCGAGAACACCGCCTTTTGGCGCGCCGACATAAGCGGAATCGGAGGGATTTTGTGACTTGCAATTTGTTTTTGAAAAATCCGCTTGCCAAAGAAATTTACTTGAGCGTCCGCGATTTGCCGATTTACGACTATCACTGCCACCTTTCGGCGGAAGAAATCCTTACCGATTTGCCCTACTGTAACCTCGGCGAAATCTGGCTTAAGGGCGACCACTACAAGTGGCGGCTGATGAGGATATTCGGCGTTGACGAGTTTTATATTACGGGCGGCGCCGACATTAAAGAGAAGTTTTTTAAATTCATCGGCGCGCTAGAGCGCGCGGCGGGCAATCCCTTATACACTTGGTGCGCGCTCGAGCTAAAAAAATATTTCGACTGCGACCTTGAAATCAGCGTTGAAAACGCCGAAAAAATTTGGCAGACTGCGGCGGCCGCCATTCAAAATAAGCGCATCTCGCCGAGAAAAATTCTTGAGCTTTCGGATGTCGAGGCCGTGTCGATAGTCGAGGATGTCTACTCTCGGCTGGAAACCTACGAAAAGCTGAAAGGCGTGAATTTAACAACGCGCGTGCTGCCGTCCTTTAGAGGTGACAAGGCTCTCAACATCGAAAATGAAAACTTCGGAGAATGGGTTAAAGAACTATCTTTAGCTTCGGGCGTAAAAATCGGGAGCTTAAGTGATTTCAAAGCGGCGCTTTCGGCGCAGCTAAAGCGCTTCAAAAAGGCGGGCGCCGTCAACGCCGACTTCGCGGTAGAGTATATTTTGAAAGACAAGGGCTTGGATTATGCCGAAGAAGTTTTCGCCGCAGCCCTTATGGGCGAAAGCGTCAGCGAGGAGGCCGCCGCGGCGTTCAAGGCGAATTTGCTCAAATTTTTAATGAGTGAAGTCAAAAGCGAGGGGCTTGCCGTCCTTCTTCATATCGGCGCCCTCAGAAACTGCAATACTAAGGCTTACTTTTCGCTCGGCGCCGATTCCGGCTTTGACGCGATATCGGAAAGAGGCTTTCTTTCCGGTTTGAAATCACTTTTGGACGACTTGGGGGAAAAGAACGCTTTGGGAAGGACGGTCGTCTTCAACCTCGACCCCGCGGCCAACGAAAGGCTCTCGGCGCTTCTCGGTTGCTTCGCGGGCGAATCTTTGGGAAAGGTCCAGCTCGGCGCGGCGTGGTGGTTTAGTGACACAAGGGCGGGAATTTTGAATCATCTCCGTTGCTTTTCCGAGCTTTCCAATCTCGGCGCATTTTTGGGAATGTTGACCGACAGCCGCAGTTTTACTTCCTTTGTCCGCCACGACTATTTCAGACGGCTGCTTTCGCTGTATTTGTCGGAGCTTAAGGACAGTGGCGAATTTTCGGGCAGCGCGGAGGCTCTGAAAAAGATTGCCGCCGATATTTCCTATCATAACGCCGTCAACTTCTTTGAAACCAAATAGCGTTTTTGGAGTTCAAGCGCTTTAATTTATAGAAACAGAGCGTCAAATTTGGTTTTTTAGCGCGATAAAATTATTGCCGGAGATATTGCAGAAAAATTATTGAGGAGTTCATTTTGGAAAAAAGTAATCAAGCTTCGATTTACGTCGCCTTCAGGTTCCACGTCAACTTCTATCATTCCTATCGGGGCGACACGCCCGACGAAAACGGGATAGGGAAAGATATCAGAATAATTCGCTATATTCTGGACACCTTGGACAGCCGGAACGCTTGCGGCGTGCCCGCCATGGGAACGTGGGATATCGAAAACTATTATTCGCTGGAAAAGCTGATGAGAAAGCACTGCCCCGAGCTTATCGAGCGGATACGGCAGCGCGCCGCTTCGGGAGTGGACGAAATCGAGATAATGAGCTATAACAACGGCCTCGTTTCGGCGCACACCGAGGAAGAATTTTTCAAGATGATGGAGCTTACGCGCCACAACCCCGAGGGCTCGGGGCTATCCGACATCTTCGGCGAGTTCGCGCCCATCGTCCGTTCCCAGGAGTGCATGATGACTCCCGCCCTCGTTCCCCTCTATAAAAAGGCGGGTGTCGAGGCCATCACCATGTTTTACAGCGCCATACCCTTCAACGGCTTCAGCAACTTCGTGCCGCTCCTTCCCCTCGAAAAAAGGTATAACCCGCTTTGGTATCGCGCGCCCGGCCGCGAGGAAAAAATCATTCTCATGCCCTGCATAAACCCCGCCGACATGTATGACAATCTCGGCCTTTCCATGATGATAAGAAGCCTTCGCCGCGGCCAGCTAAAGCTGAAAGAGCCGACGGATTTGCTCTTGACCATCGACATGGACGCCGACGACCTGTTCTGGGAGGGCTATCTCAACACTGCGGTTTCCTACGATTTGTTGAAGAGGAAAACTCCGCTGATAAAGGGCGGGCTCAACTTGTTTATCAACAAGCTGAAGGACATTCCCTACGTTAAATTCACCACGCCCTACCGCTATTTGAAGGAGCATCCGCCGGCAGGCGAAGCGGTCTTCGGCCAAGATACCATGGACGGCTGCTTCGACGGTTTCGCGCCTTGGTCGGATAAACTCGAAAACGCCAAGCTCTGGACGCCGATTGAGCGTTCCCGCCTCCTTGTCGAATACGCGCGCGCCGCCGCGCCCGGCGAGTCTACGGAAAAGGCAGTTGCCGAGGCTTTGAAAAACCGCGTTCTGACGCTCTCCACCACCCACTTCGGGCTATCGACGCCCGTAATGTGCAAGCCTAGGCTTATTCAGGCCTATCACAAGGCGCTGACGGCGCTTACCGACTCCGAACGCATTTTGAAAGAGGCTTTGCAAAATAAAAAGGACGGCGTATATTTCCAAAAGAAATACCTGAGAAATACGCCGAAACAGGGGTTGATACGCATAAATCGTGACGATAAAACGCCGATTGCGGAAATAAACGAAAATAATACCGCCGTTTTTTCAAGGAATGTTTTCGGCCGCGCCGAAAGCGATATTATCTACTCGGGGAGCGACGATTATATAAGCGTGGAGGATGCCGCGCAGGCTGTTAAAGCTCCATCCGCTCTCGCCGCGGGCAAGGATTTCATCAAAAACGGCAGAATCGAGCTTAAAGTAGAAAACGGCGAGCCCGTCCTCTATCTCGACGGCAAGCGGAAGAGCTCGGCGGGCTCCTTCAGAACATCGTTGAATTACGGCGGAGTGGTTTACTCCGGCCGGTCGGAATATGCCTGCAAGCTGATTGAGGGCAAAGCGGCGATTATGACGGAGAATGGAGCCATAAAGTTCGGCGAGGAACTTGAGCATACCGCCGAATACTCTAAGCAATATATGATTGCGGGCGAACTTCCCTACATTTACGCCGATGTCGACGTTTCCTATCCCATGACGCCCGATTTCGGCGTCAAGCCCAAAAAGGCGGCGAGACTAAGGCGCGGCTACGATTTAAGATGGCGGGAGGTCATGCCGCTTGAGTTGATTCCTTCATTCAGGGGAAGCGAAAAAGCGCCCGTTCGCGTCATCAAGCACAACTTCTTCGGTGACGTCAGCTATTTCGATTACGACTACGGCAAGTTCAGCAAAAACGCCGAGTTTGACTCAAGTAACAACGCGCTTACGGCGGGTTTCGTCGCCTTTTCGGCGGGAGGGGAAGGTATGCTTCTCGCCCAGTCGGCGGCGGCGGACAACAAGTTTTCCTTCTGTCCCGTCCGTATGAGAAAGGAAAAGGGCGCCGATAAGCTGTTTCTCAACCCCTTCGGCGCCTACTTCGGCAAGCAGCTCGACTATGCCGCAGCAAAAACCGGCCTTGCCATGAAGATGACCCTTGCCCAAGCCGAGCAGTTCCTTCCCTCGGCGTCCTCCTATCGCGGCGGGCGCCAGCAGTTTTCGCTGATGATAGCGCCGTTTTCGGGTGAGCTTTCCGACTCTCTCATTAACGACGCGCTGCTTCACGCCTATCCGCCGCTGGTGCTAGCGAACGGCCAAAACGCCACCGTCGGTTTTACCGATTGGTTCAACGCCGAGCCATTGGACGCTTCTCAGCTTTCCGAGGAAGACGCCAAGCTTCTTTCCGAGCTTAACGAGTTAAGCTCGAAATGAATAATGAATAATGAATAATGGTGGATGGCGGACGATAAACGCTCAACGAAAAACGAAAAACGGCGGAGCGGCGCTAAGGCGCCGAAAGAAAACGATAAACGAATAGCGGTGGAAAAAAATATGAAGCTGACGTTCAGATGGTTCGGCGAGAACGACGCCGTTCCCATAAAGTATATAGCGCAAATTCCCGGCATCTACGGCGTGGTAACGGCGCTCTACGGCATTCCCGCGGGCGAAATTTGGCCGCTCGACGCCATATCAAAGCTTAAAGGCGCGGCGGAGTCACACGGCCTTGCCGCCGAGGTAATCGAGAGCGTGCCTGTCCACGAGGATATTAAACTTGGACTACCGTCGCGCGACAGATACATCAAAAATTACATCGAAACGTTGAAAAATTTAGGCGCCGCCGGCTTTAAATGCGTTTGCTATAACTTTATGCCCGTGTTCGACTGGGTCAGGACAGACTTAAAATTGAAAAACGCCGACGGCAGCACATCCCTCGCTTACCGCGAGGAGGAGATAAGAAAGCTCGACAAAAACTCGCTTTCGCTCCCCGGCTGGGATGAAAGCTACACAAAAGAGGAGCTTTCCGGCCTTCTTGAAAGCTACAATGCGGTGACGCCTCGAAAGCTCTTTGAAAACCTCGTCTATTTTTTGGAAGCGCTTATGCCCGCCTTAGAAGAAACGGGCATAAACATGGCAATCCATCCCGACGACCCGCCTTGGGAAATATTCGGCCTTCCCCGAATTATCTCGGCCGAGGATGGCTTAGATAAGCTTTTCGCCGCCGTCCCGAGCAAGCATAACGGCCTCGCTTTCTGCACCGGCTCTCTGGGCGCGAAGAGAGCAAACGACCTTCCGCGCTTGGCAAAAAAATATGCAGAAGCAGGCCGAATTCATTTCGCGCACTTAAGAAACATTGCATATGACGGTGACTTAAGTTTTCGCGAGACGGCGCACAATTCTGCCTCGGGCTCGCTCGATATGTTCGTCATCGTGTCGGCGCTCGTTCGGGGCGGCTTTTCGGGCTACGTGCGTCCCGACCACGGCCGCAACATCTTCGGAGAGGAGGGCAAGCCGGGCTACGGCCTATATGATCGCGCTCTCGGTGCCGCCTACCTCAACGGCCTTTTCGAGGCCGCCGAAAAAATGGTTGCGAATAGCTAGCTTTGTATATTATTAACAGCGACGGTAAAATGCAGGATAATCAATATAGCGGCTAACTTAAATCCCGATTGCGATAATCCGCCCTTTCTTGGGGATAAAATATCCCCGGGCGCAACCGACTTGATTTTTTAGGACAATCATATTATGGACGATTTCAGAATAAAAGAAGAAGGGTTGAAATATTGCGTCTATTGCGGTTCCAGAATTTTTTCGGACGCCGTTTACTGCATTCATTGCGGCCAGGTTCTGACCTCTCCGCCTCCTTCGCCTCCCCCAAATAATACCCCTTATGACGACGGTAATATCGGCTGGGGAGTTTTGTCATTCTTTTTCCCGCTAGTCGGGCTCATTCTCTATCTCGTTTGGCGCGATGAAAAGCCTCGCACCGCCCGCATCGCCGGCAAGGGCGCGCTTGCATGGCTTATTCTATGCGTCTCCTTGGTGGTTTTGACGATTATCATCGTCGTTATCGTTATTGCGACCGATTACGATTATTCAGAGGGCGCAGCTCTTCTTTCACATATCTCGGGCTTGTTTGTTTAACTGCTCAAATACATCGACAGTCGTTCATTTGATAATATTTCCGTAAATGAAAACTATATAGAGGAGAAAGTTATGAAATATTGCGAACATTGCGGGCAATCTCTTCAAGATGACGCCGCTTACTGCACCGGCTGCGGACGCGCCGCGCGCTATTACGCTCCAAATACAACCCAACAACCCGAGCGGCCGCCCGTTACCGATACCGGCAGCATCGGCTGGGGCTTTTTGGGCTTCCTTTTCCCCATAGTCGGGTTAGTTTTATATCTCGTCTGGAAAAACGACCGCCCGCGCAACGCCAAGCGTGCCGGCGTCGGCGCCTTGGTTGGCTTCATTCTCGGCATAATTAGCGGCTTACTCTTCCCGTTTATCTAAATTATCAAGACCCGAGTTTTTGATTATTGCTAAAAAAATCCGCGCTTGACAGCGGGGGCTTTTCAATTTAGAATTAATAGATAAGCTATTAATTATTAATAAGATAAGTTACCCGCTTTTCTTTTTCTCAAAAATTAAGGCGGCTAAAAAAGGCGGACGCGAAATGAGGATAGAAACGCCGCTCAAAGACGGCTGGATTTTTAAAAAAAACGGCGAATCAACCGCCGTTTCGCTTCCTCACACATGGAACGCCGGAGACGGCCAATGCCCCGCCTATTTCCGCGGCGAATGCAGCTATATCCGATTTTTAGAAAAAGCCGAAACCACTACATATCTTAAGTTTTTGGGCGCCAATTTAAAGACGATGGTATTTATAAACAGCCGCTTCGTCGGCGGGCATTTGGGCGGCTATTCCGAGTTTTCATTCGACATCACAAACTTTCTCACACTTGAGAATAACAAGCTCGAGGTTTTGGTTTCCAACGCCGACTGCACCAAGGCCTATCCTTCAATCGCCGACTTCACTTTCTACGGCGGGCTCTACCGCGACGTTTATTTGGTTTTATGCGAAAAGACGCATTTCGCGCTTGAGGGCGGGCTTAAAGCCGCCGCCGTCAAAGAAGACGGGAAATGGTTGATTAAGGCCGCGGCCGTAGTTTCGGGCGAAGACAAGAATTTTCAAATTTCTTATGAACTGAAAAATCAGGACGGAGAGCCGATTAAGAGGATAGTCGGCGAAATCGGCAGCTTATCGGCTCGTTTTGAGGTTGAAAAACCGGTTTTATGGCAAGGTCTTGAAAATCCATATCTCTACACGCTGACGGCTTCGCTATACGATAGCGGTAAGCAGTTAGATGAAATCACCGTTGAAATCGGCTTTCGCGAAATTTATATCGACGCCGAAAAAGGATTTTTCTTAAACGGCAAACCGCTTAAAATCCGCGGCGTCTGCCGCCATCAGGACAGGGCGGGAGCGGGAAACGCGCTTTTGCCCGAGCACCACGAAGAAGATATAAAAATCATTTTGGAGTCGGGCGCCAACGCCGTTCGGCTTGCGCATTACCAGCAGTCGCAATATTTTTATTCGCTGTGCGACCGCGCCGGCCTTTTGGTTTGGGCGGAAGTTCCCGTCATTTCCAAGTTCTCACCTAAAAAGCAAAAGAACGCCCTTTCCCAGCTTGGGGAGCTCATCGAACAAAGCTTCAACCACCCCTCTGTTTTTTGTTGGGGAATTCAAAACGAAATTACGCTGGGCGGCGCGCCTAAAAAGCTCAAAAAATATTTGAGCGAACTTAACGTCCAAGCGCATCGGCTTGACGAAACGCGCTATACCGCCTCGGCACAGCTTTCGCTTTGCCCCAAAACCTCGCCGCTCAATTCAATTACCGACATTTTGGGCTATAACCATTATTTCGGCTGGTATCTGGGCATCGCCGAGGATTTGGACAGCTGGCTCGATGCCTTCTTTAAAGCTATGCCGAAGTTTAAGCTTTGCCTTTCGGAATACGGCGCCGAGGGCGTGTTGAAATATCAAAGCGAGGTAGCGGCGCAGGGAGACTATTCCGAGAGCTATCAGGCCGAATTTCACCAAAAATATCTTAAAATCATTGATAAATACCCCAACCTTTGGGGCTCCTTTGTTTGGAATATGTTCGATTTCGCTTCGGCGTCACGTAACGAGGGCGGCACCGTCGGCATGAACAATAAAGGCCTCGTTACAATGGACAGAGCGATAAAAAAGGACGCGTTTTACCTCTACAAGGCGCATTGGTCTAAGGAAAAATTTGTCCACATCGCGGGCAGGCGACATCTAAACCGCCCGATAGGGAAAACCGCAATAAAGATTTATACCAACCTTGACTTCGTCGAGCTTACCGTCAACGGCGAGTCTATCGGCACAAAATCGGGGGAAGTCACTCTGTTTGAAAACGTCGAAATCAAGGCGGGCGAAAACATTGTCAAAGCGAGCTCGGGGGATTATTTCGACGAAATCGTTTTAATCGGCGTGGCCGAAGAGGATAAAAGCTACGTTCTCACCGATAAAGGCAACACCGTCGTCAGAAACTGGTTCGCGCCCGGCGAGAAAAGAACGGACATGCTGTCGGCCGACGACCGCATATCGGATATATTGAAAAACAAAGAGGCGATGGAACTTTTGTCGGGACTTTACGGAAACCTGATAAAGAGCCCGCTTCTTAAACTTTTGGGAAGGTTTACGGTGCGGAGGATAGCGAGCCTCAAAGTTTTAGGCTTTGACAAGGAAGCCGTCGAGCTTGCCGACCGCTTTTTACAAACGATAAAGAAATAAAGTAACATAAAGGGACTAATGGAAGAGCGGACGACAAGAATCAGCGAAGCGGCGGCGGAAAGGAGCCTGCCTCCCTTCGGAATAAAAGACAAGATAGGCTTCGCGCTGGGCGATTTCGGCTGCAACATGAGCTTCTCGCTGGTGACGGCCTTTATGTATATCTTCTATACCCAATACATAGGGCTGTCGTCGACGATTTGGTCGGCCATCATCATCGTCGTCAAGGTTTGGGACGCCGTCAACGACCCGATTATGGGCGGGCTGATGGACGCCAAAAAGCCCAAAAAGGGCGGCAAGTTCAAGCCTTGGATAAAGCTCGGCTCCTACGGCCTCATCATCGGTGGCGCGCTCGTGTTTCTGCCCATTCCCAACGCTCCCACCGCCGTCAAGGTCATCGTCTGCATAGTGTCGTATCTGCTTTGGGACGTAAGCTACACCGTCGTCAACGTTCCCTACGGCGCCTTTAACGCCGCAATTTCCGCCGATACCGGCCACCGCGCCTCGCTCTCGGTGTTCAGGAGCATAGGCGGCGGGCTGGGCGGACTTGTCAGCATGGTGCTACCCGCGCTGCTTTTTGACGAAAACAACGTGCTTTTGGGCGGCCGCCTGATTTGGGCGGGCGTCATAATGGGCGTTATAGCCTTTATTTCGTTCTGGCTGTTTTTGATTATGACGACGGAGCGCGTAGAAATTCCCGTCGAGACCTATAAATTCAACTTTTTCAAGACGGTGGGCAATTTCTTTAAAAACCGCGCCGCGCTCGCCGTCAGCATAGCGTCCTTTCTGCTTTTGGTCTTCTTTATGTCGACGACAACGACGAACACGCTCGTCTATCAAATTTATTTCGCGCGCGCCAAGATGACGACAATCGTTTCCATCGTCTCCTACGCGCCGCTCGTCATACTGGTGCCGTTCGCATCCAAGATAGTCAAAAAATTCGGCAAAAAGCTGGCGGCGGGCGTGCCGCTCATCTTGAGCGCGGCGGCGGCAGGCGTCTTGCTTTTGATTCCGATGGACAGATACGCGGCGTGGTCGGCGTGGGTCTACATAGCGGGGCTCGCCATAATTCAGTTCGGCGGCGGCATGTTCCAGCTGGTGTGCTGGGCGATGATTGCCGACTGCATCGATTATCAGCATATAAAGACGGGCAGGCGCGACGAAGGCTCGATTTACGCCATTTATTCGCTCTTCCGCAAGCTTGCGCAGGGCGTGGGCGCCGCGCTCATTCCGATGTGCATGGCGTGGGTGGGCTACGTCGAGACTCAGGGGCCCAACCAGACCGCCCAAGCCGCCGAGAACATGAAGGATATGTCGCTCTATCTTGTGCTTTTAGGCTCGCTCGCCATTGCCGCCGTTGTGCTGTTATTTTACAACCTCGGCAAGAAAGAGGTGGAAGATATGAATAAAAAACTCGGCAAGCTTGCCGAGCTCAACCTCTCCGAAGCCGTCACCGCGATGAAAGAATAGTTTTAGGAGGATATTATGCCGATTACCGAACGCGTCATTGCCTATCTTTGGAAGCAGCAAAAGCCCCGAGACGACGCCAGACTGGCGCTTCAGAGCCCGCCGAAAGGCGTCAAGGAGTTTTGTGATATCGCCTACATCGAAGACGGCGACAAATTTCATCTGCTCGACGTCTATCTTCCCGAAAACGCCGAAAGGCCGCTTCCCGTCATTTTTGAAATTCACGGCGGCGGCTGGACCTACGGCGACAAGGATTTAAATAAAATTTACGCCATGAACCTCGCCGCTCGCGGCTTCGGCGTCGTCAACATAAGTTACCGTCTCATGCCCGAGGTCCGGCTTAAAGAGCAACTGCTTGACATATTCGCGGCGGCGGAGTGGCTTATGAATAACGGCAAGGACTACGGACTGGATACCCAAAACGTCTTTGTCAACGGCGATTCGGCGGGCGGTCATCTCGCCGTGACTACGGCGGCGATTGCGGGGTCCGAGAAGTTTCAAAAGCTGCTCGGAATTAATCCCGGCATCAATTTTAGAGCCGCGGGCTCATCCTGCGGCGCGCTGGCGCTGGACCTCTATGAACGCTGGCCGCTACTATCGGGGTTGAGGCGGATGTTTTTCGGAAAACACGCCAAAAAGCACCCGCTCTACGCCTTGAGCGCGCCCATGAAATTTCTAAAGGCTGGTGACATTCCGCCCGTCTTTCTGTCCTCCTGCGACAAGGATTTCATAAGAGCGCACACGCTGGCGTTTTCCAAGTTCTGCGAAAGAGAGGGCATCGAGCATCAAACGATTTTCTATTATATCAAAGATTCAGCTAACAAACTTCAGCACGTCTACGACGTCGTCTATCCCGAGTGGAAGGAATCTAAAGAGACTATCGATGCGCTCTGCGCCTTCTTCGGAAAATATATCAAAAAGAGGGTGGCCGTATGAAAAAAATAACGGACAAAGAGGGCGAGCTCAAGTTGAGCCCACGAAAAATCCTCAATATGTCGGTCATAGTCGCTTTCTTTTCGATGGTGGCGCACAGTTGGGAAAGAAAGAGGAGAAGGGAGTTTAAAAAGGCCGTCAAATATAGAGAATACGACACCGCGCGGCTTAAGGCGGTGCTTGCCGACTTTAAGGAGCTCGTCACCTGTGTCGACCCTTATATAGAGCATTTCTATCTTAAGCAACCCGACTTCTCCTCTCTTCATAAGCTTTGGGTGCTCAATTCGCACGCCTATTGGACCAAAAAATTCGAGGAAGAGCTTAAGAGGAGGGAGGCGGTATGATTAAGAAAAACAGCTTGCTCGAGAAAATCGACGATAAGCTCGTCAACTATTTCGGGAACTACTGCGAGGTGCGCTCGCTCGACTTTTTCTTGAAGTGGGCGGAGGCGACCAAGCATCCCCGCTACGGCAAGCTTTTGAGAAGGCTCTACCAATGGTTCACCAAATATTACGCCGGTTTTGTGGTGCCCGTCAACGGCTCGCTGGGACGCGGCAACGCCGTAATGCCCTACGAGAGTATTTTAGAGCTCGTAAAGCGCGCTAAGGTCGGACAAATCTGGCCTTGTTCCTGCAAGTCCTTCCGCCCGACCAAGGACGACACCATTCCTAGGGCTACCTGCATGCTGATTGCCGAGGTGGCTTCCCTCGACAACACCGTGACGAAATATCCCGACACGGGCTATCTGCCAGCCGAGAAGGTCATCGAAACGATAAAGGAGTGCGAGGACATCGGGCTTATCCATCAAATAATGTGCGTGTCGAGCCCGCAGGGGCGGAAAATGTATGTGCTCTGCAACTGCGACAATAAGGCCTGCGTGCCGATGACGATTAAATGTGAGTATGACCTCCCCATGGTGAGAAGCTCGGGCTTCGTCGTGGAAGAGGGCGATTTAACCAATTGCGCCTCCTGCGGCACCTGCGCCAAGCGCTGTTTGTTCTCGGCGATAGAGATGAAAGACGGTAAACCCGTGCTTGCCGCCGAAAAATGCATGGGCTGCGGCCTCTGCGTCACCACATGCCCCCAAAAACTCCGCACGCTCAAACGCCTTTCAAGGGAGCCTTTCCATGACTATACGGTAGAACAAATTAAAAATCACCCCGAAAGAACGGTTGCGGTGGAAAACGGAACCGAAAAGAGCGGCGATTAATATTAATAATTGACCGTAAGACGACTTAATCGATGCGAAACAAAGTGATAAACGCCGCGTTTTGCAAGTAAAATCGAAAAATACCTATAAAAACCATCAATTATTTGGGGCTAAAACGACAAGAAAGCGAGGCAATTATGGGCAAAAACTTCGGTTCGGGATATTTCGGCGAATGGATAGAAGGATTAAATGGCCTTCCCGCCTACCTTTACACCGTCGACCAGACAAAGGACGAAAAGGCGGTGACGCAGACTAATCCCGCATGGCGGTGCAAGCGCGACCACGCCTTTATGTTCGGCAACGACCGAATCACCGCGGTCGCATCCAACTTCGGCTATATCCAAATAAGGCAGGACGAGGGGACGCCCAAGTTTTTGACCGACTACGACGAAAAGAACAATCAATACGGCGGCGGATTCGGCTATCTCGTCACTGAAGATGGCGTTTTGCCGACATACTACGGCGGCGGTGAGATGAGGCGTGAATACGGCGCAGGCTATTTTTTAAAAAAGACCGAAAACGGTAAGAGCAAAGTCGAGGAACTTTTGTTCGCGCCTTTCGGCGACGATCCGGTTATTTTTAAGAAGGTCACCGTTACCAACAATTCCGACGAAGAAACAGCTTATCGCTGGTATGACTACTGGGCGGGCGAGATGTATCAGTTTTCCTTTGTCCATTTTGTGCTGGCTCAGGCGACTTTCAACACTGCCAACGTGTCAAAGCTCCGCCGCGCCTTTGCCCGTTCCTTTGAAAAAGAGCTGAGCGCCGAGGCGTTCGGCGTGTCGCAAAAATGGGTTTTTGATAAATCCAAAAAGCCTATGGTCAACGCCTTGACCAAGCTCGGCCGCTCCGTTCTCGCCAAGACCGCCGCCCGCTTTTACGACATGGGGGGCGCCAATCCCGTCGATTACACGCCGCCCGAGGTGCTGGTCACGGGAATAAGCAAAACGGCGGGATATTTGAGCGACGCCGACGCCTTCTTCGGCAAGGGCGGCGCCCTAAAGCCCGATTTCTTATTCAAAAAACCGGACGCTGTTCAAACAAAAGACAGAAAAAACGGAATGCTGATGCCCTATTCCGATTTCACGCTTAAAGCGGGCGAGAGCATCGAGCTCGCATATGCATATTTTTATTTTCCGAACGACAAAAACAAAGGTGAACTCATTAAAAAATACATGGGGACCGATATTAACGCCGTATTTTTAAAAAGCGCCGAGGCGAGACTTTCCGACGGCGTCAACGCCGATATCGAGGGGTTGCCGTGGCTTTCCCGCGAGCTCGTCTGGCATAATGCCTACCTCAGAGAGGGGATGAGCTACTTTGATTTTTACGGCGCCCACGTCCTTTCGCAGGGCGGGCACTATCAATATTTAATGGGGCTTCAAGGCGCGCCGCGAGATCAGCTTCAGCATTCGCTTCCCTTCATTTACACCGATGAAAAGGTGGCGCGCGAGCACATTCTTTTCACGCTGAAGCAGATGTCGCCCGCAGGCGAGCTTCCCTACGCCACAACGGGCAACGGCATGCTGATTGCGCTCGTCATGGTGCCCTCCGATTTACAGCTAATGCTTCTCTCCTATGCCGGCGAATATATTTTGGCCACTAGGGATTTTGATTTCCTTAAATCGAAGTATACCGTCAAACAGTGCGGAAAAACGGTAGAAAAAACGGTGCTCGAGGGGCTTCTTCTTGCATACAGCTATGCGACTAAAGAGGTCGGAAAAGGCCCGCACGGCTTACTTAGAATGAAGTCCGGCGACTGGAACGACCAGGCCGTTTACGGCAGAGTGCCGCTAAGTCAAACAAAAAAGGTCAGAAAAGTGGGCGAATCCATGCTCAACTCGGCGATGGGCATTTACTCATTTAAAACTTTCTCCGAGATGCTGAGGGCGGCGGGCGAGTCAGCCGCGGCCGAGGAATCCGAAAAATGGTCGAAAGAGCTTAAGGAAGCCGTCAAAGCGCAGTGGAACGGAAAGTGGTTCAAGCGCGCCTGGATGGGCGACAAGGTGGGCTGGCTGGGCGACGATCTTTTATGGCTGGAGCCGCAACCTTGGGCAATTATCGGCGGCGCGGCCGACGAAAATTTGCGCGGCGAGCTTGTCAAAAACATCAACGACATTTTAATGAAAGACAGCCCCAACGGCGCCGCGCTTATCCAAAAATCGAGTGAAAGGGAAGAAAACAGCGCCGGTTTGGACGCAGGAGTTCTCGAAAACGGCGGGATTTGGTATGCCATAAACGGCTATCTCGTTTGGGCGCTCGCTAAGGAGGACGGCGGGCTCGCCTTCGACGAATTTTTGAAGAACACGCGCGCCTATCAGGCGGAGGCCTACCCCGAAATATGGTATGGCATCTGGAGCGGGCCCGACTCCGTCAATTCGGTGGCGGCGAAATATCCCGGCCGCACCCAAAACAGCAAAAACCCGATAACGGGCAAGCGCGAGAAATTTTTCAAGCTGACGGTGGGCGTCGACTGGGAGGACTTTCCCGTTTTGAATCTCCACGCCCACACCTGGCAGCAATACGCGCTCTTTAAGCTGATCGGCCTTGAATTCAACGCAACCGGCTTCAAAATCAAACCCGTCATCCCCAAAGAGAAATATCAAATCCGCTCGCGTCTGTTTTCGTTTTCGCGCGACGGCAAAAGCTTTCGCGGCGTCTACCGCCCGCTTGAAGGCGGCAAGACAGAAATCGAGGCCGACCTCGGAGCGGCGGTAAAAAGCCTCAAGGTAAACGGCGAAAGCCGTAAAGCGGACGGACTTTCCTCAGTGATAAAATTCGAGGCTCAAGGCGGCGAAATCGAATTTGAGATAGTTACCGAGTAGCGGAAAATTATTAGCACCCTGTAAATAAATTAACGCATATAAGCAGTTGTTGGTTTATAATTGTTTTGGTGAAGTTAATATTTTTTAATCGCGGTTATAAAAACCTGAAAAGGCGGCAGTTATGGAAAAAGTGATATTTGAAAGAGGGGGCGTGGGCATTCATTGCTACCTTTGGGACGATGTCAAAAGCCCAAAGGGCGTAATTCAGCTTATTCACGGCATGACCTCCTACGCTCTGCGCTACGACGAGTTCGCAAAAGAGCTCAACGATAAGGGATATATCGTCTTCGGCGATGACCACCGCGGCCACGGCCACACCGAGCGCGACGGCAAGGTTTTGGGCGGGCTTACCGAGTTTGACGACACGGTGGAGGACGAGCTTGCCATCACTAAAATGCTGAAAGAAAAATATAAGCTTCCCGTCCAAATTTTCGGACACAGCTACGGCTCATTTATAACGCAGCGCTATATTCAGCACGAGGACGCCGAGGCCTCGGGCGTGCTGCTTTCGGGCTCGGCCTATATGGGCGGCAAAAAGCTGGTTTTCGGCAAGCTTTTGACGGCAATAACCACGCGTTTCTTGGGCGAAAACAAACCCGACAAACTTCTTTATGCCATCACTTTCGCTTCCAACAACAAGGCCTTTGCCGAAGAAGGGACGGATAACGCCTGGCTCTCCCGCAACGTTGACAGCGTCAAGGCCTACAACGCCGACCCGATGGCGAATTTTATGCCGCCCTCAAGCTTTTACTATTCCATGATGCGCGGGATTTACCGCGCTTACTTAAAGGAAAATCTCATAAAAATCAAAAAGGATTTGCCGATTTTTATAATGAGCGGCGACCGCGATCCGGTGGGCGGCAACGGCCAAAAGGTGGCCAAGCTCTTTTCGCTCTATAAATCGCTCGGCCTCAACGTCGTGGGGATGAAGCTTTACCCCGGCGCCCGCCACGAGCTTACCAACGACCCCGAAAAAGAGACGGTTATCGCCGACATTGTTTCCTTTTTCGACAAAAACATCGAAAGGCTTAGCGAAAAATAAGGCGAGGCTTGACAAGCTCCATGCTGTTTATGCGGCCGCGTAATGCAAAAATTATAGCTTGTATTATTATGGATTAATGCGCCCGATTTGCGCCGATGTAAAACCCGATAAAACGAGGTGAAAAAAATGGAGATAAAGCTCGATTACGGAAAGAGCGGGCTTAAGTTAGAGCTTGAGAACGCCGCCGTCTTTTATCCCGAAAAGCAGGCGGCGGTAGCGGACGCAGCCGCCGAAATTATAAGGAAACTTCTTTCACCCGACGCGGGGGAAGGGCTCAATAGGCTTATCTCGGCGGGAATGAAAGTGGCGATTGCGCACACCGACATCACGCGCGCCACGCCCAATCATATAATCATTCCCGCAATAACCGAAACGCTGCTTTCGCTCGGCGTCCGCGAAGATGATATTACGCTCGTCAACATGACGGGAAGTCACCGTCCGCAGACCAAGGACGAGCTTGAAAAAATGCTGGGGAAAGAGGTTGCGTCAAGGTTTAAATGCGTCCAGCACAACTCCTTCGACAAGTCGGGAATGCGGCTTTTAGGCAATCTCGACGGCCACCCGTTCTACGTCAATCGGGAATATGTGGACGCCGATTTCAAAATCGCGACGGGCTTTATCGAGCCCCACTTTTTTGCGGGATTCAGCGGCGGACCCAAGGCGGTGCTGCCCGGCCTTGCCGACGTCGACAGCATCATGAGAAACCACGGCGCCGAAAGAATCAAATGCCCCTTCGCGACGTGGGGCAGGACGGAGGGCAATCCCGTTTGGGAGAACATCAGGGAGGGTTGCCGTCTGGCGGGAATGAATTTTTTGGTCAACGTTGCCATGAACGCGGAAGGAAAGATTTCGGCGGTCTTTTCCGGCGAATGGGAGGCGGCTCACAGAAAGGGGACGGATTTTGTCAAGCGCCACGCCATGAAAAAGGCGGATAAGCTCTACGATATCGTAATAGCGTCCAACAGCGGCTACCCTCTTGACATCAACCTTTATCAATGCGTAAAAGCGATGAGCTGCGCCGCCGAGATAGTCAAGGAAGGGGGAACAATCATCATCGCGGGCGAATGCCTCGACGGCATTCCCTCGGGCAGCCACTATCAAAAGGTCCTCGCCTCGGCGTCCTCGCCCGCCGAGCTTTTCGAGCTTATTTCAAGCGGGAAACTGCACGCGCCCGAGCAGTGGCAGGCGCAGATTCAAGCGCGCGTGCAAAAGCGCGCCAAGGTCTATGTCTATTCGGACGGCCTTTCCGACGATGAGATAAGAAGCGCTATGCTTACGCCCTGCCGCGATATAGCGGCATTAGTCAAAAAGTTGGGCGGCAGCGTCGCCGTGCTTCCCAAAGGCCCGCAGACGATAGCATATTTCGAGAAAGAAAATTAGCGATAACTTAAACAAATCAAAATAGACAGATTAAACCGTTATTTGGAAAAAGAAAGCGAATTTTAAACTTAAAGTAATTATTTCGGGGAGTTAAAAAAATGGAAAGAAAAATTGTGGTAGCGGGAGCGGGACACGGCGGACTTACGGCGGCTGCGTATTTGGCGGAGCAGGGCTTTGCGGTCGAGGTCTACGAGATGAAGCGGCGCGAGGAGTTGGGCTACGACTGGCACGACACCATCGACAACCGCACTTTCGAATATGCCGGCGTTGATTTTGACATGAGCGAGGCGAGCTTAAGAAAGCATTCCAGCTTTTTCGCGCCTTCGCTTAATACCGAAGTCGCCTTTGACACGCCGCCCGAAAGCAGGGAAATAGAGGTCGAGCGAAAGACGATTTACCGCTATCTACTTAAAAACGCCGAAGACAAGGGCGCAAAACTTTATTTTTCAAAAAAAGTAACCGCCCCACTTATTAAAAACGGCGCTGTCAAGGGAATAATCGCGGGCGGAAAAGAGGTTGAGGCCGATTTGGTGATAGATGCCGCAGGAATGTTTTCCGCGGTTATCCAAGGCCTGCCCAAAAGCTATAATTTGAGGCCGGGCTTCGGCAAAAACGACGTCTTTCACGCCTACCGCGCCTACTATAACTTAGTAGATGGCGCGGAAATCCCCAACGCCGACCGTTTCAACATCTATTTCAAGTTCAACGGCCTTTCGGGCATCGCTTGGTTTAAGGAAAACCACGGCATGGCCGACGTCATTGTTGGGAGCGTCGGCGGACTTAATAAGGAGATAATAGCGGACACTCTCGAAAAACTGAGAAAAATCCGGCCCGCCATCGGGTTTGAGCTGCTTCGCGGCGGCCAAACGGGCATAATTCCCATTAAATCGGCGCATTCTCTCTTCGTCGGCGACAATTACGCCGCGACGGGCGACGCCGCCTCCATGCCCATTCCGCTTCGCGGCTCGGGCATAACCAACGCCATAATTTCGGGCAAGATGCTGGCGGAAACCGTTATAGATATCGTAAAGCGCGGCAAAAATTTCGATATTGCCGAGCTTTGGGACTATCAAGTCAAATTCTACCATGAAATAGGCCGTTCGCTGGCGCCAGTCGCCATCTTGAAAAACCGCCTGCTCGGCTATTCGGGCAAAACGCTCGACTTTTTGTTCGACAAAAAAATCCTTTCGGCGGCCGAGTTTTCGGCGGGCTCGGAAGGACGGGAAGTGGTGATGGACAAAGCCGCCGTTCTCGACAAATTGAAAAAGGGCTACACCAATCTTGCCGCGCTGATTACGCTTAAGGCCGCGGTCAGAAAATCCAAGACGGCGCGCCTTCACGCCGGGAGCATTCCTCTAACTTATCAGAAAGAAGAGGTTGAGCGGTGGAGGAAAAAACTTGAAAGTTTTTTCAATTAATAATTAATAATTAATAATGAATAATGGTGGATGGCGGCTTCGCCGAACGAAAAACGAAAAACGCTCGACACAAAACGAGCGGCGCTAGTGCGCCGAATGAAAAACGAAAACGAAAAAGGAAAAATTTTGGTGAGTTACACGATAAAGGTTTGTCACTCCGAGCGCAAGCGTGAGAGTCCCGCGGGGCGAAAACGCCAACAAACAATGGAGAAGAATGAAAATTAAAAGATATAAAAGCGGTGACGAGATTTCCTATGCGCTGGGTATGGCGCCTTTGATTGAGCTTATAAATAACCGCCCCGAACAGTTGCGGGCGGTGTTTTTAAGCCCGCAGGCGATAGAAAACGAAAACACCGAAAAGGTCTTAGAGCTTGCAAAAGAGCTCGGTATTTCCGCCGAGAAGAACGACAAAGTTTTCAATATATTGTCCGACAAAGGGAATTGCTTTGCGATAGGCGCATTTGAAATCCCCAAAGATAAAATCCGTGAAGGCGACCATATCGTGCTTGTCAATCCTTCCGACGCCGGCAATTTGGGCACAATCATGAGGACGGCGGCGGGCTTTGGTTTTTTGGATCTCGCCGTCATCTCTCCCGCGGCGGATGCCTTCGACCCCAAGACGGTGCGCGCCTCGATGGGCGCAGTTTTTTCGCTGAATATCGAATATTTTAGTTCTTTCGGGGATTACCGCGAACGGTTTAAAAATAACAAGCTCTATTCTTTCATGCTTGACGCCAAAAGGACGCTCAGTAAAACCGAATTCACCCCGCCCTTTTCGCTGATTTTCGGCAACGAGGCGCACGGCCTTCCCGCCGAATTTTCGGGATTTTCCGAGACGGTGGTCATTCCCCATTCCGCCAAAATCGACAGTTTGAATCTGCCGATAGCGGCGGGAATCGCGATGTATTTCGTCAAAAACAATTGAATGCCAAAATTTGACAAACTGGTCGGATGCCTTTTAAGGATAGTATCTTGACAAAAATTATAGTTTGTCTTAACACTGATGTATGGCATATAATAATGCCGCAATGTTTTTAGGGGGGTTACCTATGTTTAAGAAAATTAAAATTGTCTTTATATTTTTACTTATCACGGCGGCGGCGCTTACGCTTTTTGCCTGCAATAAGGATGAGAAATTCACCGTCACGGTGAATTTTATGGTTGATGGCGTGGTTTATGAGACCGTCACGGTAAATCAGGACAATTTAGTTAATGTCGAATTTCCCGCCGCTCCCGAAAAAACAGGCTACAGCTTCGGCGGGTGGTATTTCGACCAAGAGACGCTTGAAAACGAGTTCAAGTCGCTTATCGGCTACAACAAAACCGCAACGGTGGAGGTTTACGCCAAATGGGCGCCTCGCAGTTATATCATTACATACGACGTAAACGGCGGCGAGCCGCTTGAGTCCAACACCCGGATGGCGACTTTCGGCGAGAACACCGTGCTCGAGGTGCCCGAATACGAGGGGTATTTCTTCGCAGGCTGGTATAACGGAACCGGTCTTGTTTCCGACGGGCCGTGGAGTATACCCTCCGACGTCACCTTGACGGCGGCCTGGACGCCTCAGCCCTTTAAGGCCACCTTCAATTCGATGGGCGGCGCCGCGGTTGCCGAAATCGAGGGCGGATATATGAGCCCGATTGCCGCGCCCGTCTCTCCCGCTTGGACCGGCCTGACTTTCGTTAACTGGTTCACCAGCGACGACGGCGGCGTCACTCTTTCGGCGGCGCCCTACGTCTTCAACACCATGCCATTGGGCGGCGTCACACTCTATGCCAAATGGCAGCTGAACGCGCCCACGGTAACCTCCGATCTTGCCAACTTGACCGAGGTTTACAACGGCGCCAACAGCCTGTCGGTTGCGGCTGCGCACGCCCAGCCCCAGGCGACGCTCTCCTATCAATGGTTCTATTCCTCGGGCGAAGACTTTGCGCCCGCCTCCAACAACGCTACCGGCAATACAATAGCCGTTTCCGCCGTTTCGCTATCCGGCGCTTATTACTGCAAAATAACGGCTACCTTCGGGACTTACACGTCCTCGGTGTCAAGCGCCTCTGCGATTGTGACAATTACGCCCAAGCAGCTTGCACTTACCGGCGTAACGGCGGCAAACAGGCAGTATGACGGCACGACTTCCGTTACTCTTTCGGGCGGCGCGCTTAGCGGCGTGATAGTGGGCGACGAAGTCGGCTTTACACTGGGCGACGGCACCGTAGCATCGGCAAACGCATTCGAGACGCCCTACGATGTTTCGTTCACGGTCACTCTTACGGGCACCGACAAAGACAACTATACCTGCCCGCCTCCCGCAGGCGTGACGGCGACCATATCCAAAGCCGACTTCGATATGACGGGAGTAAAAAAAGCTTACAAAGCGTATGATGTTATTTATGAATACACCGAACCGATTGTTTATAACGACTACGCCAACATAATTTTGTTGATTGGGTTGCCCCAAGGACTTACTGCGGTTTTTGACGGAAAACGCTATGGGGCTGTTGGTAAGTTCCAGATTTCATTTACTTTCGAATATGACATCCAAAACTACAACGAGCCTGATTACGAGACGACGTTTGAATTTGAAATCTTAGGGATTGACCTCCCGATAACCGTCTGGTATTCGGGCGGGCCGCTTATTGTCGGAGATTCTTTGCCGACGCTTTCGTTTTCGGGCGGCATTAGTATGTTTGATACGGTGACGCTTGACGCCGGTCAAACGCTTGAAGCGGGCGCGCATGAATACGACTGGACATTTACGCCTTATCTGGACGGGTATGCCCAGAAGAAAGGCAAGATAACGCTGGTCGTTTTTGCCGAGCCGCCTTTTGGCCTTTCGATAGCGTCACAGCCGAACAAGATGGAATATTATGCGAATGAGGAGCTGGAAACCGCCGGCCTCGTCGCCAAGTTGGTTTTCGAGACGGCGGAAGAAGTTGAGATTTCGGATTATGAAATCGTCTATCAAACCGATGCGGGCTGTTTCCAATACGGTGACACTAAGGTCACGATTATGTATGGCGGCCTTTCGGCGGATATAGAGATTACCGTTTTGCAACTTGACTATGAGTTTTCGTATGAGCTGCCCGAATACTGGTATTCTCACATTGATCTTCCCGAAATATTCGACCATATAGAGGATGGCTATTTTGAGTGGGAAGAGAGGACGGAATGGACGCCGGGCGCCTATAATACCCCGTTCACCTTCTATCCCGACGATACCAACTATAAGCCTTACCAAGGCGCAACCGAAATCTATTGGTTGTTTCGGGCGGTTAATTCATTCGAGATATTTGAATCTATATTATTACATATACCCGAAAAGGCTCACGAGATTTACGACCAAATTTGGAGCTACGGCTTTTTCGAGTCCTTTGCGCCCAATGAATTAAACAATGATTTGTTGGATCTTCTCGGCGTCGAGGACGACACTCTCAGAGTGGAGGTCGATTACCGCGATCTTGAGGTCGTTGGCGACGAGGGCTATTTAGTCCTTGAAACTCACCACCAGTATTATGTTACCCTCAGGATTTATGGCTCGATTTATGTCGGCGAGGGCGAGGATGCCGAGCTTGTCGAGTTTTTACTGGACACCTTCGGAGCGTGGATGTTCCCATGCCATATGCTAACTGACTATTTGCTCTTGGACAACAGTAACTACCACTATGGCTATTACGAAGTGAACTCGGAACATCCCGTAATCAGCCTCAATCCCGACTACTGTTTTCCCGAACCGTATTTCACTATTTATATAACCGACCTTGACGGCTCGCAAGACTTCACCCTTCAAATCGGCGGAAACGATTTGTATATTGTCATCGAATTTGATGATGTATTTGACGAAGCGAGAGGCATTACGATTCACCGGAGTTACCGCACCGCGATCAATGTTGAATACGATCCTCCCTACTTTAGCGAGTTTAAGGTCAACGGCGTCGAATATAAGGATATCGGCGAGGACGAAGGCTGGAGCTTTGAAATTTATACCGACAGCCCGGAATTTACGCTGAAAGTCGAATATGACACCGAATATTACGTTCTTTTTGATTATTTCGGCGATCCGATTTTGCCCGGTCTGCATACCTTTATCTACGTTCCTTACATGAATTATTACTACCTGACTGTCGCCGCCAAAAGCGACGAATGTATCGGTGATGAAATATACCTCTATTTCTATCCTTATACCCACGTAAAAGCGGGCTATGCCCTCTTTGTCGGTGAGGACGAAGACGAAGCGCTTGACATGTATTTCGAGTTCGAATACGGACGGCCGGTATTTTACTTTGAAAATTATGACCGCCACGGCTTTAAGTGGTTCGATTTCGAGCTCGATGACGGTTATACCTGGAAGATTTACCGTAACGGCGAATTATTCGATGAAAACTCACTTGACTACGGCGAAAACTTCTTCGAGCTTCGCGTCTACGACGCTTTGGATAATGTTGTCGAGGTCGTGGAAATTCGGTTATATTTCTCTTTGCCCGATTATATCGATGCCGATTGGATGTGGACCGGCGATTTGAAGACGCTTCAATATCTGGCCACGACCGAGGAAGAGGAATATACCGTCCTCCTTGAGCCCTTCAATGATTATTATCCCATTTATTCGGTAAACGGCGCCGTCGGGCCTTATCCCGAGGGAGTTGAACTTTCGGGACTTACGCCCGGCTATAACAGCGTCTATGCCGTTCTTTATTATACCGCCGGCGAGGTAAGCTATTATATCGGCATTGATATGAACATCTATATCGCCGTTCCCGACGTCCGCCAAAAGATTGATGAAATTGACGGCCGGGGCTTCTATTTGAATCTTAATACATCCGAATGGTCATCCCGGGCTTTCTATTTTTATGATTACGCATTACATGTTGAATTAGACGCCACGCGGACGCTTGAGGAATGGGCGGAGCAGATGGAGCCGGTCTTCCTCAACAACAATAATCCTACTTATGCCGCCGAAATCAAGTTTAATGACGGACAGTTTGTTATCGAGTTTTACAAAAACCTCGCGCCGTATTTTGAACTGCCCATTTCGTTCTCGGTCAATGGCGAACATAACGACGACGTTGGGGCGGCAATCTGCTTCAATGACGATGTAATGCTGTCCGGTTACAGCGAAGTAGAGTTCGACGACGAAAACAATGCCTCGGTCAGCATAACTTCGGGACAATATCTTATCGTCGGACTGAGCAACCCCTACGCAAGACTGAAGGTGACCGGATCCGTGATTATCGAAGGCGTTGGCGAGGATACTTGGGAGCTTGAATATTTTGCCGAATACTACGAAGGCGATTACTGCGGTTTGGGCTATTCCGCTTATTTTTGGTTCGAGTTGGAAGAACATTACGACTACACCGTTGAGATTACCTCAACCTCGGGCGAAGTTACCATCACCTACACCTTGACCGTCGATGAAATTTCCCCGGTCGCTTTGTTTGAGGTCGAGTTTGGCGGCATAGTTTATCAAGCGATCTTCGGTAGTTACGACAGCGATGTTTACTGGGATGATTACGATGACGTTTGGCTGCTTATTTTCGACCCCTCGCCCGATGTCGAGGAGGGCGACGTCATCACTATAACGGTCACCACCGACATTACCGTCTACGACGGAACATTCCATAAACTTCCGAGCGCGGCGTCATATACCTTCGACCTTAAGGTTTATAATTATTACGGAGGATTATTCGCCTCTTTCTTCCTCGACTATATGGATATGCTTATCTCCGTTACCTTCGACTTTGATAACTCTTATTACGACTAAACCAAGTCGGGCTGTCGCGCTTAACAAAGGTCAAAGCGCTTAAAAAATTTGCACTAAGCAAAAAGGGAAAGGCTCGCCTTTCCCTTTTTGATTTAACCTATTTTGTGGTTAGGTCTTCTTAAAATTTAATGAATTTGGAGCCGGGCACGCCGCAAATAAAGCATTTGTCGGGCACCGAAGTTTCGATGTTGCCGCAAACGGGGCAAAGATAATAAAAAATTTCCTCGATGCCGTCGATGTTTTCAATCGCTTCCTTGTAGAGCTTGGCGTGGACCTGCTCGGCCTTTAAGGCGAGCGAAAAAGTGGCGGCGGCGGCACGGTTGCCTTCCTCTTCGGCGTCCTTTATGAAGGCGGGATACATGCTTTGAAATTCGTAGTTTTCGCCCGCCAAGGCGTCGGCTAGATTGTCCGCCGTCGAGCGGAGTTTGCCGGCCGCGGCAAGATGCTTTTCGGCATGGAGCGCCTCGGCCGCCGAAGCCGCCTTAAAGAGCTTTGCGGCATTGAGCTTGCCCTCGGATTCCGCCTTTTTGGCGTATGCGGCATATTTTCTGTTCGCCTGCGACTCGCCGGCAAACGCTTCTTTTAAATTTACTTGGGATTTAGTTTCCATTTTTCTGCCTCCTTAATCTTTTTAACTTTGTTTTATTGTCTTTATATTTTATATTGCCTAAATTTTAGGTTTGCTGTTTTGCACTATCGGAGCTTTCGAGACAATCCAAATCCGTTGCGGCTCCGTCGGCTTTTGCGGTAAACCGAATTTTTATTTTCTTCGGCATCTTGGGCAGACGCCTCTCGCGTAGACGGAAAGGTCTTCGATGGTGTAGCCCGCAAGCGCCCGCTCAAAGTCCTTTTCCTCGACCTCAAAATCAAAAATTTCGCCGCAGGAGGAGCACTTGAAATGCCCGTGCACCGAGGTGTCGATGTCGAAATGCGCTTCGCCGTCCAAAAAGTTGACGGCCTTTAAAATCCCGGCGCGCTCAAAGGCCTTAATTGTATTATAAACCGTAGATTTGGCTATCGAGGGGTTTTCGGCCGTTATGGCCTCGTAAACCCTGATGGCGTCGGGATGCACGCGGTTTTTCAGCAGATAATCCAAAATTGCAAGCCGCTGGTGCGTCAGTTTGATTTTGTTCCGCTTAAGTAGCTCGATAATATTTTCATATTTCGTCATAGATTCCGCCTCCTCTTTCGTTTTAAATTTCTCAATATATATTTGATTTTGTTGCTGAAATCGCTCTCTTCTCCCCGAATAATTTTATTTAAAATCGAATTTAGTTTTATTTAATAATCATTCTTAATTACTATTATATCGTAGTATTTCTGTTTGTCAAATCTTTTTTGGTTTTAATGGGTTTTTGTTTCAAATCAGGCTTATTGAGATTTGATTAATTTGTTATCGTTGCTTTTGCGCCAAAAAATACGGCTCGCTTTTGAGCCGCCGCTTTTTGTTGCTTTTAGGTTTGAACCCATAGATATATACCGCGGTTTTCCCAATCGGCCTTTTAATTAATGCTTGATATACTTACTTTGCTATGTTATAATTCTATGGTATTTTGTAAATAAGAGGGATGACATGAGTATTGCCGAAGAAAAAGGCCTCAATTTAGCCGCGGAGAGCGCGCTTGAAACCGAGACAGAAATCCGGGGGACAGACGAAAATAATTTAAGTTTTTTGGCAATAGGTCTGACTGCGGAAGAGGTGCGGGATAAAACGGAGCGCGGCGAGGTCAACGGTGACCTCAACATCCGCACAAAGTCGTTCGGCAAAATTATCGTATCAAACGTTTTCACACTATTTAATATCATAAACTTCATTTTAGCGGCGCTTATTTTTTCCGTTCAGCCCTTTACCGACGCCGTCGTTCAATGCGGCTTCTTAATTTTGATTTTCCTCAATATGTTCTCCGGTCTCATTCAGGAAATCCGTGCCAAAATCACCATCGATAAGCTGTCGTTGCTGTCGGCGCCCAAGTGCAGGGTTATTCGGGACGGCGAGGAAAAAGAGATAGCCATAAAAGATATCGCGCTCGGCGAGCTGATGGTTTTTACCGCGGGCTGTCAAATCTGCGCCGACTCCGAAGTTCTCTTTGGCACCGCCGAGGTCAACGAGGCGCTGGTGACGGGCGAGCCCGATGCCGTTTTGAAGACGACGGGCAGCAAGCTGCTTTCGGGCAGTTTTGTGGTATCGGGCGAAATAAAGGCGCGCGCCACCGCCGTCGGAGCCGACAACTACGCTCAAAAAATTTCGGCGGGCGCAAAATACATCAAAAAGCCCAACTCCGATATAGTGGTGTCGCTAAAAGCCATCATTCGTCTGATGTCGTTCGTAGTCGTCCCGCTGGGCGTCGCCTTGTTTTTAAAGTCCTATCTATGGGATAAGCTGGCGCTTTCGGGCTCCGTCCTCGCCATGACGGCGTCGATGATAAGCATGATTCCGCAGGGATTGGTAGCCTTGACTTCAGTAGTTTTTGCGATATCCATCATCAAGCTTTCCAAACACAACACGCTGGTGCAGGATTTATACTGCATCGAAACGCTGGCGCGGGTTGACGTGCTCTGCTTGGATAAAACGGGCACGATAACCGAGGGGAGTATGGTGTTTGAAAAGCTCCATCCCGCCGAAGGCGTCAGCGAGCAGGAGATGGAGGAGGCGATAACGGCGCTCGTAGGCGCGCTCTCCGACAATAACCCCACTTTTATGGCGCTCCGCGAGCGGTTTTTTAAAGAGGGCTCGGAGCAAGCGGTCAACGTCGTGCCTTTTTCCTCTAAGCGGAAATGGAGCGGTGCCGCTTTTGCGAACGGTAGCTTTATGATGGGCGCCTCCGAGTTTTTGCTGAAAAGCGAGGACATTCAAAAATACTCCGAGATTATCGCGGAATATTCGGGGGGCGGCTCGCGCGTCATGGCGCTTGTCAAGACCAATGACGTCCTTTCCGACTACGAAGGCAAAAAAGACGTCGAGCTGATGGGATTTATTTTAATCACCGACAAAATCCGCGACGAGGCGGAAAGCACACTCAAATTTTTCGCCGAGCAGGGCGTGCAACTAAAGATTATCTCGGGCGACAACCACCTCACCGTGGCGGCTGTGGCAAAGCGGGCGGGGCTTATAGGCGCCGACAACGCCGTCGACGCCACCACGCTCAAGACCGAGGAGGAAATTTTGGAGGCGGCGGAAAAATACACCGTTTTCGGAAGAGTGGTTCCCGAACAGAAACTGATGCTGATTAAGGCGCTCAAGGCGCAAGGGCACACCGTGGCAATGACGGGCGACGGCGTCAACGACGTGCTGGCGCTTAAAGAGGCCGATTGCAGCGTCGCCATGGCGTCGGGAAGCGATGCGGCGAGGACGGTCTCCCAGCTCGTGCTTTTGGACAGCAATTTCAAGAGCATGCCCAAGATAGTTGCCGAGGGCAGGCGCAACATAAACAACCTTCAGCGGACAGCCGGCCTCTATCTCACCAAGACCGTCTATTCGCTTCTGCTCGGCATTCTCTTTGTCATCCCTTGGGTGGGCGCCTATCCCTACGAGCCCATTCACCTGACGTTCGTGGGCGGTTTCGCCATCGGCATCCCCTCGGCGCTTCTTGCGCTCGCGCCCAACGAAGAGCGTGTCAAAGGTCGATTTATCAACACCACTATGGCGCGCGCGCTGCCCGGCGCGCTGACGCTGTTTTTGTGCATAGTTTCCGTCCAAATAGGGAATATTTTAGCGGGCGTCAGCGCCGACGAGCTTTCCACCGTATGCGTCGTCGCCATCGGCTTGGTTTCCTTCGCCGTGCTTTTCAGAATTTCCCTCCCCGTAAATCCCTTCCGGCTGTCGCTGTTTATTTTGATGTTCGGGCTCTTCTTCCTCTGCTGGTGGATTTTGACGGCCGACCCAATTCCCTTCATTTCGCCGCTCATCCGCTCCATCAACATCAGCCTCATTCCTTTCCAAAACTTCACCATGCCCATGCTCTATCTGCTGATTCCCGCCGCCGTGATAGCGGTGGTGTCCATGGTGGCGCTGACGCTCCTTTTCGAAACCTACGCCAAAAAGCGCTCCTTTAACCTCATCGCAAAGATTTTGCGCGTGAAATAATTTAAACAATACTAAAAAAGGCTAAGAGAGCGGCTTTACGCCGCTCTCTTAATTTACCTTGATTAAATTTGGTAATTTAATTAATTTGATTGATTATTAGTTATTTTTTAATATTGAGCCGAATTTTTGCTTTATTTAGCGGCCTACCGAGGTATTGTCCTCGACGCGGCTTCTGAGGTCGGCGATGGGGTGTGGAGCTATCTCATAGCGGTAGTCCTTGCCGAATTCCTTAATATAGCGGTCGATGGTCTTGTGGCTGGCGACGTCGGCAAGCGAGCTGTTGATTTGCTTTTGGACGGTGAAGAACTCGAAATCCTTGGGAAGGGTGTCGACGTCGGAATAGTCCTCTCTCACCGAGGTCAGACGAACGCTTGAAAGAACGCCGCGGACATATTCCTTATTGGGGTGGAATTTAATGAGCTCGGGGAACTCGCCGACGGGTATCACCTCGCTCCAATGCCGCCCCTCGTATTTTTCAAGAAGCTCGGCGGCGCGGTGCAGGTGGGCGACTTCCTGCTCAAAATGGCGTTCCCAAATCTTTTTGATGTCCTTGTCGGTCTCGTCCATGAAGCAGGAATAATAGAGATAGCACTCGGTGTATTCATGTTCCAAAAGGCCGGCCAGCCAACTGCAGGTGGTGTCCATAAGGCTTCCGTAGTGGGTGACGTGCTGCTCCTCAATCATGGCGATTTCCTGGAAGAGCTTGCGGCCGATGTCGCTTGAATAGAAGCCGTTCTGGTTCATATAGTAGTTCATCGTCTGCTGTTCGGCGGCAGTGATTATGCCGATGTTGAGCTTGGTTATGGGGTCGCTGACCTTATAGTTGACGTAGCGCCTGACATCGTCGTAGGGGTGGCGGTGCTCGGAAATCGTGGGGCGGCCGGGCATTATCTCGGTGTAGCTTCCCACAAGCCGCTCGGCGCGGATGCCGTGCTCCATCTCGAGAAGGTCGGCAAAGCGGTAAAGGTGGTCGAAGTCCTCGAGAAGGGCAAAATCAAGCGCTTTTTTGACGTATTCGTCCTTTTCGCGCTGCGCCAAAATGGCGGTTAAATCGACGGCTAGCTGTTCGTAGCCGATGGTGTTTTCCAAAATGCTCTCATTAATGGGCTTTAAGCAGGATATGCGCTTTTGCTGTTGTTGCTCTATCCGCCTGCTCAACGCAAGCTCGCGGCGAATGTCGTTGTTAGGCTCATGCCGGTGAAATTGATGCGAAAACCAGACCGCCTCATATTCCGTGCCGTCCATAAGGATGCAGCGCACCTTAGTATAGGGGTCGGCTTCGTCTTTATCGTAGGACTTGGGGTATAAGTCTTTCCAGCTTTCGAACTCGTTCAGTTTTTTGGGTTTTTCGGTAAACGGATTCATAAAACTCTCCTTTATAAGGTTTTTCTTTAGTATCTTTCGTCACCGTAAATTAATACCGCTTGAGCTTAAAAGCCAAAGAAATACATAGAAAAAACTTGGAAAAATTAAAAATCCAAAAGAAAATTAATGCTGCAAATTAGAAATAAATCGGAGTTTATTGCCAAAATAAAAGGTTTATATATAAAAGTTGAATATTTAAAATGCCTTTTTGAAAATTTGGAAAATTATTCGGGACTAATTTTCGAAAAAACGCAGCCGCAAAAGTTTTGGCGGTATAAATTATATTTTTTTGACAGCTCGATTGATTTTTTGTAGCCGTCGTTTTTCTTGAAATCGGATGGCAGATATTTCGGCGAAAGCGACAAGCCTATTGCGTTGATTTTGTCAGCGTCCTTTAGAGGGCTCAGCGTCAGAGTAGTCGCGAAATAATCAAAATCCCCCGCGGCCTCGGCGGCCGCGCTCAAGCGCAAAGTGTAACAAGCCTCGCACCTTTTGCCGCGCTCGGGCTCCTGCTCCAGCCCCGTTGCGGCCTCGTTAAAAAGCTCGGGCATATAGCAGCCGTCGATTGCGTTCAAACCGAATATGCTTGAAAACCGCTTCAGCTCCGAAAAGCGCTTTCGATATTCCTCCTCGTTCGTTATGTTGGGGTTGAAAAAATAGGGCGTGGTTTCAAATGAACCAAGCAAACAATCAAACGCGGCTGAGGCGCACGGCGCGCAGCAACAATGAAGAAGCAGCCTCGGTTTTTTCGCCGTGGCCTTCAGCTCTTCGATTAGTTTTAATAACTGCCTTTGCGCATTCATCCGTGTTAATAAATTAAATTTAGGCTATTAGCCTTAACCACAGTTTTTCGTTTTTCGTTGAGCGTTTTTCGTTCGGCGAAGCCGCCATCCGCCATTATTCATTATTCATTATTCATTATTCATTTATCTTCTTGTCCATGTGCGCGGCGAGAACAGCATGAGAAGAGGGAAAATTTCCAGCCTGCCCAAAAGCATGATACCGGACAGCACCAGCTTGGAAAAGTAGGAAAACACCGAAAAGTTGCCCGAAGGCCCTATGATGCCAAGTCCCGGCCCTACGTTGCTTATCGAGGTCAGCACCGCCGAAAAAGAGACGGCAAAACCGAGGTTGTCAACGGTAACCAAAATGACCGCCGCGATAAATACCAGCACGTAGACGACAAAATAGGTGTTGGCGCCTCTGACGTCGGCTTCAGACAGCGGTTTTCCGTCCAGCTTTACGGTGTGGACGCTCCTCGGGCTTATGACGCGCTTGATTTCGGCAAACACCGATTTCAACAAAATAATGAGCCTCGACACCTTGAACCCGCCGCCTGTCGAGGATGCGCATGCGCCTATGAACATGGTTAGCATTAGTATAGCCTGCGAAATAGCCGGCCACTTGGTGTAATCGGCCGTCGAAAAACCCGTCGTCGAGCTGACTGTTATCGTTTGGAAGGAGGCGTATCTTAAGGCTGTTCCGAAGTTTCCGTAAAGGTGCATGATATTTAAAGAGATAAAGAGTATGGCGGCGACGAGATATATCGTATAAAATTTGAACTCAGTGCTCTTTACGGCGTCTTTAAATTTTTTCAAAAGAAAGAGATAATATATTGTGAAATTCAGGCTGAAGAGATACATAAAGACGGTCACGACGATATCAACGTAGACGCTACCGAAGGCGGCGATGCTTGCGTTCGTGGCGGCAAACCCGCCCGTGCCCGCCGTGCTAAGCGCGACGATTGCCGAATTGAAAGGATCCATGCCGCCTATCAGCAGAAGAATCATCAATAAAACCGTCATGACGAAATAGATGAGATAAAGAACCTGCGCGCCGAAGCGGACTTTGGAAACCATCTTGCCCAGTTTGGGGCCGGGGCTCTCCCACTTCATAAGCTGAAATACGGTGGCGTCCGAGGTGGGAAGCACGGCGAGCGCAAGGACTAAAACGCCCATGCCGCCCAGCCAGTGGGTGAAGCTCCGCCAAAAGAGCACCGATTTATCGAGCGCCTCGATATCGGTCAATATTGTGGCGCCCGTCGTGGTGAAGCCCGACACCGTTTCAAAGATGCAGTCGACGAAGTTCGTTATCGAGCGGCTGAATAAAAAAGGCAGCGCGCCCAAGACGGAGACCAAAACCCAAGAGAATCCGACGACCATAAAGCCTTCCCGCACGGTAATCGTCTTGGTTTTGGGCTTGACGAAGGTAACGAGCGCGGCGGCGGGGACTGCCATCGCCAAAACAGTCCAGAGAAAGGCTAGCGCCGAATTGTATTCTTTAAGCCCCAGCGCGATAGCGAGCGGAATAAGGAGCGTCGCCGACACTATGAGAAGAATCTTGCCTATTAAATTAAAGACCATTCTGAAATTCATAATTAGTCCAAAATGTCGTCGAGCGAATTGTAACGAACGTTAGTGGTGACCGCTATGATGCGGTCGCCCGCGCATACTTCCGTCGTGCCGTCAGGAATGATGGCATTGTCGCTGCGGATTATGCCCGCAATCAGCAGATTTTTCTTGAATTTTATGTCCTTTAGCGCGCGTCCGGCAATGGGCGAATCCTCCGATACCGAAAACTCCAGCGCCTCGGCTTGGCCGCCCGCCAGCTTGTAAAGCGTCAGAATATTGGCCTGCTTGGGCTCCTCGATGGCGCGGATATATCGGATTATGTTTTCCGCCGTCACGCGTTTGGGCGCGATGACGCTGTCAAGTTGTATATCCTCGAGGACGCCGGTGAAGGCGTCGTTGTTGACCTTTGTTACCAACTTTTTCAAATTCAAATTCTTTAAAAACAGCGAAACCACGATATTTCTTTCGTCGTTGCCGGTCAAAACGGCGGCGCCGTCGGTGGATGCTATGCCTTCCTCAAGCAGCACCGCCTTGTCGGTGCCGTCGGCCGCCACCACCTCGGCGCGCTCAAGTGCGTTTTTGAGCTTGACGCATTTTTGGCGATCCTGCTCCACTATTTTGACGCGGATGCCCGACTCGATGAGCTCTTTGGCGAGATAGTAAGTTATGATTCCGCCGCCGATTATCATGGCGGACTGGGCGCGGTGCTTGTAGATGCCGATTTTTTTGAAAAATAAATCGAGGTCTTTGGGCTTTGCCGCGACGTGGACGGTGTCGCCCGCTAAAATAACGAAATCGCCGTTGGGAATGACGGTCTCGTCGTCCCTTTCAACGGCGCAGATTAAAATTTTCACCTTTAATTCGGAAATAATTTCCCTCAGGCTTTTTGCCGCGATGACGGAGTCCTCGGGGATTTTGACCTCGGCAAGGTCGATTTTGCCGCCCGCGAAATAGTCGATTTTCATGGCCGAAGGCACGCGGAGCAGCCGCGAAATGGCGGCGGCGGCCTCCATTTCGGGATTAATCATGAGGTCGATACCCAGCTGCTCGCGCATGAAGGAAAACTGCTCGAAATATTCCGGCGCGCGAACGCGCGCTATGGTGTGTTTGACGCCGGCGAGCTTGGCAGCCAGACAGCACAGTATGTTGAGCTCGTCGCCCGGCGTCAGCGCGATAAAGACGTCGGCGGATGACGCACCCGCTTCCTCAAGCACGGTGACGGATGCGGCGTTGCCGCCAATGCCTTTGATGTCGAAACGATTTACGATTTCAAAGATAATCTCGCTGTCGGTATCGATGGCGGTAATGTCGTGGCCTTCCTCCGTCAGATACCCGAGCAGCGCTTCTCCCACTTTGCCGATGCCGGCAACAATAACTTTCATATAATTTCCCTAATCGATATTTTAATGTGGCGTTTTATGCCGATAAACACTTGTTTCAGCGGGTTAGCAGTCCGGCGTCTAGCACAAACTGGCTGCCCGTCACGTATCGGGCGTCGTCGCTTGAGAGAAACAGCACGCTCTTTGCGACGTCCTCGGGCTCTATCCACGGCACCGGTATCAGGTTGCCCGCCGACGCCTCGGCGATTTCCTCGGGCGTCTTTCCTTCCATCATGGCGAGCCCGTCGTTCATCGGCGTGTTGACGCCGGTGGGATGGATGGTTAAAACGCGGATATTATGGGGCGCAAGTTCGATTGCCTGAGATTTGGCGAGCCCGATCATGCCCCACTTTGATGCGGCGTAATGGGAGAGGCGGCGCATGCCGCGGAGCCCGCCCACCGAGCTGTTGTAGATGATGACGCCGCCGCCGCTGTTTTTCATTAAAGGTATGACATATTTTGAAACAAGCCAGGCACCCTTAAGGTTTATGTCGAGCATGTTGTCCCACTCGGCCTCCGAAAGCTCCTCGGAAAAGCCATAGGCGCAGATGCCGGCGTTGGCAAAGAGAATATCGATTTTTGAAAAAGCCGCGGCGCCGCCATCCACTGCGGCTTTTACGTCGCCGGCGCTTCTGACATCGCCGAAAAATATCTCGCACTTTGCGCCTTTCGCCTCGATTTCGGACTTGAGCGCGCTGAGATCGCTCGTCTTGGCGTCGTTGTAGGCGGGATAGCGGATGGGGCTTGCCAAATCGAAGGCCACTACATTGGCGCCCGCTTCGGCAAAAGCCAAAGCTACGGCGCGCCCCTGTCCTTTGGCCGCGCCCGTAATGAAAACCGTCTTTCCCAAAAACTCTTTCTCCGTCATATTTTTTATCCTTTTGCTTTTGTTCTTCTACCGTGCTTTCGGTATAACACTTTGGTATAATATTTCGGTATAACGCTTCGGGTTTAAATTTAGGTTTACGCTTCGATTCGATAACCGTTAACATTAGTGAAGCAATAATAACCGTTATTATAAACTTAAACCTAGCTAAAAACTATCTTTTAGTGTAGGGCACCAGATACTCGTCAAGCGGCACTTTCAGCATATTGTTGACTAAGTTGGTCGCTATCATCTGCCCCGCAAACGCCGTAAGCAGCACTATGCCCGAATCGTCGAAATAGCGCTTTAGGCGGCCGAAAAGCTCCTCGGTTACCTCGGCGTGAGTGGCGGCGGCGCGCGCGAACTCATAGAGCGCGGCGTCCGTTTCGGAAAGCTTTAGATTGTCGGGGTCATATCCCGAATCAATCAAAATCTTTCTGAAAAAAGTGGAGCAGATGAGGCAGTCGTTGGCGTCCGAAACGGCATAGGCGAAGAGGTTGGTCGAAAACTCGCCGATGAGCTTAACGGTCAAATCCCGAAGCTCATACCACTTCATTAACACGTAAAACGAGGGCATATGATTTAGGAGCGTCTTTTTCATGTTGGTCATGCGCCCGTGCTTTTCCACCTGCTCGCGGAACGCCGCCTTCTGCTCGGCGTTGGCGCTGTCGTAATCAATCATCTTTACGCGTTCCATTCTTTACTCCTAATTTTTGTTGCTGTGAATCGGCGCGGGAATTCTGCCGCCGCGCGCAATGAATGCGTCGGCGTTCTCGGCGCTCACCTTCATGATGGGGGCGCGTCCCAAAAGCCCGCCGAACTCCACGAAACCTTCATTTTTTCCGAATACGGGAATGATTCTGACAGCTGTGGTCTTGTTGTTAATTATTCCGATTGCCGCCTCGTCGGCGATGATTGCCGAAACGGTGGCGGCCGAGGTATCGCCCGGCACAGCTATCATGTCCAGCCCCACGCTGCAGACCGCCGTCATCGCTTCCAGCTTTTCAAGCGACAGCGCGCCCTTGGCGACGGCTTCCGTCATGCCTATGTCCTCGCTGACGGGAATGAAGGCGCCCGAAAGCCCGCCGACGTGGCTGCTCGCCATGACTCCACCCTTTTTGACGGCATCGTTGAGAAGGGCAAGACAGGCGGTAGTGCCCGGCGCTCCCACCGAAGAGAGCCCGATTTCCTCTAAGATATGCGCCACGCTGTCGCCTTTTTCGGGGGTGGGAGCAAGGGACAAATCCACTATTCCGAAGGACGCGCCGAGGTTTTGGGCGGCTTCCCTCGCGACGAGCTCGCCTGCGCGGGTGATTTTGAAGGCGGTGCGCTTAATAGCCTCGGCAATCTCGGTGCAATCGGCGCCTTTCATGCCGTCGAGCGCCGCCTTAACGACGCCCGGCCCGCTTATGCCCACGTTGACGACGGCGTCGCCCTCGCCTATGCCGTTAAAAGAGCCCGCCATAAAGGGGTTATCTTCGACGGCGTTGGCGAAAATCACCAGCTTGGCGCATCCGATGCTGTTACTTTCGGCGGTCAGCTCGGCAGTCTTTTTAATGAGCTCGCCCGCGATTTTGACGGCGTCCATATTGATGCCGGCGCGGGTGGAGCCGATGTTGACGCTGGCGCAGACGCGCTCCGTTTCCGCGAGCGCCTCGGGTATAGTATACAAAAACTCGCGTTCAAAATCCGTAATGCCCTTTTGAACGAGGGCGGAATATCCGCCGACGAAGTCGATGCCGCTTTCCTTGGCCGCTCTGTCGACGGCGGCCGCGAGCTCGAGGTAAGCTCCGCTCGAAGCTCCGATTAGTGACAGCGGCGACAGCGAAACCCGCTTGTTTATAATGGGAATGCCGTATTTCGCGGCAATCTGCTCGCCCACCTCTTTGAGCTTGCCGGCACGGCGCATTATTTTATCGTAGACCCGCCTTACGACCTCGGATTTGACGCTTGAAATGCAATCGAAAAGCGAAAGATGCAGCGTTATCGTCCTGATGTCGAGATGCTGATCTTTAATCATCTGAATGGTTTGGTAAATTTCACTCGTATTAATCATTTTTTCCCCATCGGCTAAGCCCTATCGGCCGGAGTGAATAAGCCCGCTCATATTTTTGAAAATATAGTGACTCGGGCCATATTTATCTTTGTCTTGTCCGCTTAGCCGAGCTTGTGCATGGCGTTAAAGATGTTTTCATGCTGAATGCGGATTTCAACGCCGAGCCTTCCGGCCGCTTCCTGTAGCGGCGCGTTGATTTTATCGATCGTCAAGTCCTCGGGCATTTCGACGGCCATCAGCATGGTGAAATACTCGTTTTGGAAGATAGTCTGCGAAATGTCCAAAATGTTTATGTCGTTTTGAAAGAGCACCGTCGACACCGTGGCGATTATGCCCTTTTTATCCTTTCCGATAACCGAAACTATTGCTTTCATGTGTAAACCCTCAAAAAAATTTATATAAATAATACCACTATTTGTAGCGTATGGCAATTATTATCTATTATGGTGAAAATGCCTAATACAAAAAGGCGGCATTAGCCGCCCCGCTTTTTTTTAAGGATTAATCAAAAGCCGCTTATCATTTCTATGTATTGGCTGTGAAATTCTTCTTTGTTATCCCGCGTGTTGTTGGGCGCGTCCGGCAAGCAAAAATGCGAATATGAAAAAGTGATAATCTTTTCGGCGAAGCGCGAGGCGGCCATGAGTTGCATTTTGATTCGTTCAAGGTCGGCGGTGTAAAAGCCGCCTTCGGGCGTGAAGATATTTTTGCTGGAAAACAGCTCGCAGTTCACCCACATTTTGACGTTGGGGTTGGCCTTTTTTCCCTCGTTGCAGCTGGTTAAAAAGCGGAGAGTGGCGGCGAGCGCGTCCTTTTCAACGCCGGTGAAGGAAATTTTGCCTATGCTGTCCTGAGGCGCGAAGATGTCGCCCGGGCGGAAGTTGACCGCCCTGAAAAACCTCGTCCACATCCGCTCGGTCGCGCCGCCCGGAAGCCGCACAAATTTGCTGACAAAAGGCGAGAAAAGCAGCGGCATATCAGGCGAAAGCTCGCTAATGTGAGCGATGGTCTTGTTCAGCATCCGCGCCCAATCCTTTTCCAGGCCGATTGGGTTTGTCCAAAGCTCCCATGACCAATACCAGCCGTAGAAGGCATTCGGGAAGCGCGACTTGTAGAGGGAGTAAAGCTCGTCGGCGATTTTGTTGTCGCGCTCGGCTTTGGCGAGGTGGTATTCGGTGCTATACATGCTTTTAAGCTTCCACCAGTCGTCGTCGTTAGCAAGCCCCAAAAACACCGCAAAGCCCTTGTTTTCGGCGGCTTCAAGCAGCCGCTCCGTCAAAAAGTCGTTGTCTGTATAGACGGTTTTATAGCCGGAAGCGATGTCGGCGGACGCGGGATAGTAAATATTCGCGGAGCACGCCGCCGACACCACTGTATACTGCCATAAAACGGTGTCGTAGCCCGCCTCGGCCAGCTTGTCCAAATGATTTTCAAAATCACTTAATTCCCAGCCCTCGCACATCCAAGGCTGAATGAAATCGCCCGAAGGCGCCTTGATTTCACCCTCACAGCCCAAAAACTCCTTCTTAAATACGGCGGCCGCCGTGCCGTATCTGACGCCGACAAAAACGGCCGAAAACGCCGCAAGCGTAGTTACAATCACGATAAGGGCGATGAGAGCGGATTTCCTCTTTGATAATTTCAAAGCCGATTTTACTTTCATAAGCCTATATTAGCATAAGCTTTGCTTATCTTCAATGAGATTTTGCTATGATGGTTTTTGCGGCGAACGAAAAACGAAAAACGAAATCGCTCAACTTTGGTTGCTATGATTGTTTGGTAGGCGCCGCCGCCTACTCGGTTAATTTTTGCTTTAAGTTTTTTGTTGGGCGTGTTATCATAATTTTAGAATATTTAGGGCGGTTGATTATGAATATCATCGATTTAAGAGGCGAGTGGGAGCTTATCGATTTGACGAGCGGGGAAAGCGTTCCCGCAATTGTTCCCGGCTCGAACTATCTTGACTTAATGCGGGCGGGAAAGCTCGCCGATCCATTTTTCCGCGATAACGAAAAAGCGGCGCTCCGGGTTGCCGAGAGAGATTGGAAATACAAAAGAAAGTTTTGGCTTAAAGAAAGCGATATTGAGAGCGGAAGCACGGAGCTTTTTTTAAACGGCGTCGATACGCTCGCCGAGCTTTACCTAAACGGCAAGTTTGTGAGTAATTTCGACAACGCTTTCAGAAATTGGCGCATAGACGCCGCGCCTTTCGTTAAAGCGGGAGAAAACGAAATCGAGTTTATTTTCCGCTCGCCGATAAAATACTGCCTTGAAAGGCAAGCCGAACGGCCGATAATCAAAAACCACATGAGCGTCGCCGGTGCCAACTATTTGCGAAAGCCCGCCTATCACTTCGGCTGGGATTGGGGCCCCAGGCTTCCCCTTTCGGGGTTGACGGGCGACATTGGGATTGAAAATTTTGAGGCAAGACTGTCCAAAACCGACATTAAAACTGAAATATCGGCGGGCGCGGCGCGCTTGACCTTTTCTGCCGAGGTCGAGGGAACTTGCCCGAAAGGCGCGCGTCTTGAAATAAAGCTTACCGGCCCTGATGGTAAAATTCACAATTATTTCGGCGAAATAAAAGACGGCAGGGCGGAAGCGGCCGCCGAAATTAGAAACCCCGAGCTTTGGTATCCGAACGGCTGCGGCGGACAACCGCTTTATAAGGCGGAGTTTTACTTACTTTGTGACGGCGCGATTTTGGACTATAAGGCAAAAACAATTGGTATCAGAGATATAAAACTCGATACCTCGCCCGATGAAAGTGGCAATACTTTCAGATTTATCGTAAACGGCGAGCCCATCTTTATGAAAGGCGCCAACTATATCCCATCCGACAGCTTCGTGACGAGAACGACCGAAAAGGAGCTGGAATACATAATAAAAAGTGCGGCGGACGCCAACATGAACATGCTGCGGGTGTGGGGCGGCGGCTACTATGAAAGCGACGCTTTTTACGAGCTCTGCGACCGCTACGGCATATTGGTGTGGCAGGATTTCTGCTTCGCCTGCTACCCCTATCCCTTTTTCGACGAGAAGTTCACCGAGAGCGCACTTTCGGAGGCGCGAGACAATGTCGAGCGGATAAAGCACCACGCTTCGCTGGCGCTTTGGTGCGGCAACAACGAAATTGAGTCCTTGGCTCCCCTTTGGATGTCCGACACCGAACTCAAGCGCGTGCAGAAGGATTTTTTCTACAATAGACTTCCCGAGGTTGTCGCCGAGGCGGATCCTTCGACGTCATACTGGGCAAGCTCGCCGAGCTCGGGCATCTCGTTTTCTAAGACGGGCTCCGACGACATCGGCGACACCCATCTCTGGCACGTCTGGCACGGGCTGAGAGCGGCCGCCTACTATGAAAAACGGCCTTCGCGCTTTGTCAGTGAGTTCGGAATGCAGTCGCTGCCGACATATTTTACAGTCGAGAGCTTTACCGAAGAAACCGACCGCAGCTTGAACTCGGTGGTTATGAAAGAGCGTCAAAAATGCGGCGGCGGCAACTCTAAACTGATGTATTATATCTTGTCCTCATACCGCGCACCCGGGAGCTTTTATGAGCTCACCTATCTTTCCAACCTCATGCAGGCCGAAACCATCTCCCGCGCCGTCCTTGGCTGGCGCAACCAAATCGGGCGCTGCTGGGGCACGCTCTATTGGCAACTGAACGACTGCTGGCCGGCGATATCATGGGCGGGCATGGACTACGGCGGCGGCTACAAAACGCTTCAATATTTCGCCAAACGCTTTTTTAATCCGGTCGCGATTTTCGCGGCGCCGAAAGGCGGCGCGGTCTCGGTAAACGTCATCAACGACCGAAGCGAGCCTCTCAAGGGAAAATTGCGCTATACGGTTTATGATTTTTCGGGCAAAGTCCTATCCTTCGGCGAAAATGCGGGAGAAATTCCCGAAAAATCCTCGGCGCATTTTTTGGACATCTCGCCGAAAAAACTCGGTATCAACCCTAAAAATTCGGTTTTGAAGGTGGAGTTTATAGATAATAAAGGCGCCGTCCTAGCTTGTGAAAGCTCGCTCTTTTTGAAGGATAGAAGCGTAAAGCTTCCCGATGCGCCGATAGAAATCACCAAAAAAATCGAAGGCGGGCGCCTCATTGTTACTCTTAAATCGGAAGTATTTTCGCGCCGCGTCTTCGTTGACGCCAAGGGAATGACTTCCAAGTTTTCCCAAAATTATTTCGACCTTTTCCCCGGCGAAACCAAAACGGTGTTTTTGGAGCTTGAAGAAAACGCCGAAGACTTGAGCGTGTCGGCGCTTTCGCTTAATATGCTGAAGCCGCAAAAAAGCCGGGCGGCCGAGTTTTTGATTAAGGCAAAGGCCGTGCTCGAGCCGATGAACTTTATAAACATGATAGGCCAGCTTTTTAACTGAAACCATAGAGCAGCCTCAACCGATTTTTGTGGGTTTTGAGCTGATAGGGCTTGTCTTTCGGTGAATTGGCAAACGGCGCTTAAATAAATTAATAAAGCCCTCTCTCAAAGCGGCGCTAGGCCGCTTTCGCTATTTGGCGTATACATAAAAAAAGGCTCAAACTGCATTTTTTGTTAACAATTTGAATATTTATGCTCATAAAAAATATTTTATACATATTTAAAATAATTTTATACAAAATCGGTTGACTGATATTTAATTAGTGCGTATAATTATTCTATATTTTGGAGAAGCGATGATTAAGGTTTTTATCGACGGAAGCGAAGGAACGACGGGCTTGAAAATACGCGAGCGGCTGATAAGCCGCGCCGACGTTTCGCTTATTTCGCTACCCGACGAAAAAAAGAAAGAAAGCGAAGCGAAAAAGGCGGCGATGAGCGGGGCCGATGTCGTCGTTTTGTGCCTGCCCGACGCCGCCGCAATCGAGAGCGCAACGCTTGCCGAAAGCTTGGGCGTCAAAATCATCGACGCATCCACCGCCCACCGCACCGCGTCGGGTTGGGTCTACGGCTTTCCCGAGCTCAGGGGTTTTCGCGAGAAAATTAAGGGCGCGTCCAAGGTTGCAGTGCCCGGCTGCCACGCCACAGGTTTTTTGGCGATAGTTTATCCCTTGGTAGAAATGGAGATTTTGAGTGACGACTATCCCGTAGTCTGCCACTCGGTGACGGGCTACAGCGGCGGCGGCAAGAGCATGATAGCGGAATATAAAAGCGAAAAAAGAAACATTGAGCTTGACAGCCCGCGCCAATACGCCCTAACGCAAAATCACAAGCACTTGAGAGAGATGACTAAGGTGGCGGGGCTTAAGTCCGCGCCCGCCTTCTCGCCCATCGTCGCCGACTATTTTTCGGGCATGGCGGTGACCGTCCCGCTGTTTGCGCGGCTGCTTAATAAAAACATTGAAAAGCGTGAGCTTTTTGAAATGCTTTCTGATTATTACTCCGCCGAAAAGGCGGTTAAAGTGTCAAATTGCGACGGTGAAGTGTCGTTTTTGGCGGCAAACACCTTTTCGGGCACCGACGGCTTGGAGATTACGGTGGCGGGAAACGAGGATAGAATCACCTTGATTTCGCGCTTCGACAACCTCGGCAAAGGCGCCTCGGGCGCCGCCGTGCAGTGCTTGAACATCATGGCGGGAGCGGAGGAATTTCTTTCTCTGAAACTATAAAAGTCACAACGCTCGGACTTGTTTGGGTTCGCGACTAAAAGTTTGAAATAAAAAAATTAAGAGAATAAGCAGAAAATGCAGTTCTTCAAGTAAGAAAAATTATTTAAGGGACAAAAAAATGGATTTTATAAGCGGAGGCGTGTGCGCTCCCAAAGGATTTAAAGCTTCGGGAGTGCATTGCGGAATAAGGAAGAACAAATCGAAGCGCGACCTCGCCCTCATTTATTCGGAGGCCGAGGCGGCGGCCGCCGCGGTCTACACAAAAAACCTCGTCAAAGGCGCGCCGATTTTGGTTACCAAGAAAAACCTTTCGGACGGCCGCGCGCGTGCTGTCATATGCAACAGCGGCAACGCCAACACCTGCAACGCCGACGGCGTTGAAATTGCCGAGGCGATGTGCCGTCTTTTGGCGGACGAACTGAAAATCTCGCCCGCGGACGTCATAGTGGCGTCGACGGGCGTCATCGGCCAGCCCCTGCCCATCGAGCCTATTAAAAATGGCATAAAGCCGCTTGTCGCCGCGCTGGGAAACGGCAACAGCGCGCTTGCGGCCGAGGCGATTATGACGACCGACACCGCGCTTAAGGAAGTTGCGGCGACGTTTGAAATCGACGGCAAGACCTGCACCGTGGGCGGCATCGCCAAGGGCTCGGGCATGATTAACCCAAACATGGCGACAATGCTGGTCTTTATTACGACCGACGCCGCGATAACTCCCGAGATGCTCACCCTTGCGCTCAAAGAGGACGTCAAGGACTCTTTCAACATGATTTCGGTGGACGGCGACACCTCCACCAATGATATGGTTTCGGTGATGGCGAACGGAACGGCGCAAAACAAACTAATCGACAAAAAGAATGCCGCCTATCGCAAATTTAAAGAGGCGCTCTTTGAAGTCACAAAATATCTTTGCCGCGCCATAGCCAAGGATGGCGAGGGCGCGACAAAGCTCATCGAATGCCGCGTTTTTGGCGCCGCATCCAAAAAGACGGCGCGCACGGTTGCCAAAGCGGTCATATCGTCAAGTTTAGTTAAATCGGCGATATTCGGCGCCGATGCAAATTGGGGCAGGATACTCTGCGCTGCCGGTTATTCGGGCGCCGATATCGACGTCGAAAAGGTGGACGTTTCCTTTGAATCAAGCGCGGGCGCGGTGGCGGTCTGCAAAAGCGGCGCCTCCATTGATTTCGACGAGCCGCTGGCAAAAGCCGTTTTATCCGAAAGCGAGATAATTATTAATGTCAAGCTGAACGCGGGGAAGGCCTCGGCCACGGCGTGGGGGTGCGACCTCACCGAAGCCTACGTCAAAATAAACAGCGGCTATCGGACTTAATTAGAAAATAAAGCCGGTGTTCGGTGAAGAAATCGAACGCAAATAATCAAGAGTAAGATAACGAGAAAAGCAAGATAAAAAATAAAAAGCTAAGGTAGAAAAATGATTACAAACGCCGAAAAAGCGGGAATTTTAATTGAGGCGCTGCCGTATATTCAGAAATATTACGGCAAAATAATCGTCGTCAAATACGGCGGCAACGCCATGAAGAGCGAGGATTTGAAAAAGGCCGTAATGGGCGATATCGTGCTGCTTTCGCTCATCGGAATAAAGGTCGTCTTAGTTCACGGCGGCGGCCCCGAAATAACCGATACAATGGAGAAAATGGGCATAAAGCCCAAGTTTATCGACGGCCTCCGCTATACCGACAAAGAGACCGCCGACATCGTGCAGATGGTGCTGGCAGGCAAGGTCAACAAAGATTTGGTCAAGCTGATTGAGAGCATCGGCGGCAACGCAATAGGCCTTTCGGGCATCGACGCGCGCCTGATTGAGGCCGCGCCCGTGTCCGACGCGCTGGGTTACGTCGGCGCCATAACCGCCATCAATCCCAAGCCCATTAGCGACCTTCTCGAGCGCGGCTATATACCCGTCATCTCCACGGTGGGATGCGACAAGGATGGCAACTCCTACAACATCAACGCCGATACCGCCGCGGCAGGCATAGCCGGCGTTTTGAAGGCGGAAAGCCTCATCAACATGACCGACATAAAGGGCGTGCTCAAAGATAAGGACGACGACAAGACGCTGATTCCGGTCATTCAGGTCAGCGAGGTTCCCTCGCTCGTCAAGCAGGGCGTCATTTCGGGCGGCATGATTCCCAAAATCGAGTGCTGTGTCGAGGCAATCCGCCGCGGCGTCAAAAAGGTGTTTGTCATAGACGGCAGAGTGCCCCACTCCATTCTTATCGAGATTCTCTCCGATACCGGCATAGGCACGATGTTTATTTAAATTGATAACGATTTGTAATAAATTTAGGCGTAACCGAGAACAAGCAAACAAAAAAACAATCAAGTAAAAATATTAAATTAACTTCGATTTTTATTGATATATAGCAAGCTAAAAAAAGGCGAAAAAAATGGATTTTGAAACAGTGAAAGAAAACGCCGAAAACTTCGAGGCGGCGGTCTATAACCGCTTCGAGCTCGGCATAAAGTGCGGCAAAGGCGCAACGCTTCTTGACTTTTCGGGCAAGGAATACATCGACTTTTCGAGCGGTATAGGCGTCAACATCTTTGGCATAGCCGACGAGGGCTGGATTGCGGCGGTCACCGCACAGCTCAAGCTCATTCAGCACACCTGCAACCTCTACTATAACGAGCCCGCCTCCGCTCTCGTCAAACTGCTCTGCGAAAAAAGCGGATTTAAGCGCGCCTTTTTGTGCAATTCGGGCGCCGAAGCCAACGAATGCGCCATCAAGGTGGCGAGGAAATACTGGCACGACCGCCACGGCGAGGGCAAAGCCGAAATAATAACGCTAAAGGATTCTTTCCACGGCAGGACGGTGACGACGCTGTCGGCGACAGGCCAAGGCGGTATGCACAAGCATTTTATGCCGTTTACCGAGGGCTTTTTATACGCGGCGCCAAACGATATAGACGATTTGAAATCCAAAATTTCCGCCGCCACCGCCGCCGTTATGATTGAGGCCGTTCAGGGCGAGGGCGGCGTTAACGCGCTCGATAAAAATTACGTTCAAAAGATTGCCGAGCTCTGCGGCGAGCGCGACATACTTCTGATTTGCGACGAGATTCAATGCGGCAACGGGCGGACGGGCAGGCTTTTCGGCTATATGAACTTCGAAGTCAAACCCGACATCGTGACGACCGCCAAGGGCTTGGGCGGCGGCCTTCCCATCGGCGCGGCGCTGTTCAACGAAAAGACCGAGAAAGTGCTCGGCAAGGGCGACCACGGCTCCACCTTCGGCGGCAACCCAATAGCGGCGGCAGGCGCAGTTGAAATTTTGTCGAGGCTTAACGACGAACTGCTTTCGGAAGTAATAAAAAAATCAGACTATATGGTTTCAAAGTTAAAAAAACTGGACGAGATAGCCTCCGTCCACGGCATGGGGCTTATGCTGGGCGCCTCGCTGAAGACGAAAAAAGCGCGCGACGTCGCCGCCGAATGCATTACGGAAGGGCTGGTCGTTCTGACCGCCAAGGAGAAGCTGAGGTTCCTTCCGCCGCTGAATATCAGTTATGAGGAAATAGACCTCGGGCTGGAAATATTAAGCAAGGTTTTATCCAAACAGCAGTAATTTTATTAAACAAAGAACAATTAAATAACAGTTAAATAATAGGGCTTAATTGCTGAACAGGCAATTAAACTATAAAAAATAACAACATAAAGGCCGTTTTCGGCTATAAAGGTGGATTATATGAAGCATTTACTCAGCATGGCGGAGCTTTCGGAAGGGGATATTTTCGGCATATTGAATCTTGCCGACCAGTTGAAATACGAGAAAAAGCACGGCATAGTCAAAAAGCCGCTCTCGGGCAAGACGCTGGGCATGATATTTGAAAAGGCGTCGACGAGGACGCGCGTTTCCTTTGAAGTCGCCATGCACGAGCTGGGCGGCTACGCGCTCTACTTAAATGCCAACGACCTTCAAATCGGGCGCGGCGAGCCCATTGAGGACACCGCGCGCGTGCTGTCACGATACCTTGACTGCATTATGATTCGCACCTACAAGCAAAAGACGGTGGAGGACCTTGCGCGGTTCGGAAGCATTCCCGTTATCAACGGGCTTTCCGACCTCGAGCACCCTTGCCAGATTCTTGCCGACCTCATGACAATCCGCGAATATAAGGGAAGCTTTAAAGGGCTCAAGCTCGCCTACATAGGCGACGGCAACAACGTCGCCAACTCCCTTATTATCGGCGGCCTAAAGATGGGAATGTCGGTGGCGATAGCCTGCCCCGACGCCTACCGCCCCGCGCCCGCCGTTTTGGATTTCGCGGCAGCGCATGAGGGCTTTTTAATGACCCCGGACATAGCCGCTGCGGCGGCGGACGCCGACGTCCTTTACACCGACGTTTGGGCGTCGATGGGCATGGAGAGCGAAAAGAGCAAGCGCGAAAAGGATTTTTCGGGCTATCAAATCAACGACGAGGTTTTAAAGCTCGCCAAGCACGACGCCATAGTGCTGCACTGTCTGCCGGCGCACCGCGGCGAGGAGATAACGGCCGAGGCCTTTGAGGCTCACGCCGCCGAAATTTTCGACGAGGCCGAAAACCGCCTGCACGCCCAGAAGGCCGTCCTCGTCAAGCTGTTAAAACATTAAGCCGCGAGCAAACCTCAAAATAATGCGGTTCAGCTAAATTCAAGTTTTTCAGCTCAAAACAGCCAAAAAAGCCGCGGCGATTATCTTGACATCAAGCAACCGCCGTGTTATAGTCAAATAAACTAAATAGAGCAAAAGGGGTGCAGGCCATCCGGCCGGCTGAGATTATACCCGTTGAACTTGTAAGTTAGCACTTGCGCAAGGATTTGTTTCCACCTTCTTTTGCTTATAAAGGAAGGTTTTTTTATGTATGTCAACCTTATTTCCGCCGCGCTTCAAAGCTATTTCGACCCACACGAGCTTTCGGGACAGCTTTTGATTTCGGCAATCGCGATAGCCGCCGCGTTCATAATAACGCTCACGCTCATTTATTTGTTGAAGCGCAAGTGGTTTGTCAAAGTCCTTGCGGCCGCGCTCGCCTGTTTTTTGGTTTTTTCCGTCGTAGTCATTGCGCTTTCGCTCTCACAGGACTTAAAGGAAAACGCCGAGGACTTTCAAAAATATCAGACGGTGTTTGCCATCGGCACTTTCTCGGCGCTTGCCGCGGGATTTGCCTTAGTGGTTATTTTAAAGCGTGCGGCAGGGAAATATTATAAGCCCGTCGCCATTTCGGCGGCCGTCGTAATGGCAGCGCTGACGATAGCGTTTTTCGTGATAAGCTTTATCAACAACGCGAGCCCGCTTGCCGAGAGCTACGCCCTAACCCAAAAATCCCAGCTCTACCTTGCGATAACGCTGTTTACCGCCGTGCTGTTCGGCATACTTATTGTGTCGCTGACAAACACTAAAACGACGACCTTTGAAATCGTCTTTGCCGCGGTGTCCATTGCCATGTCCTTCGCGCTTTCTTACATCAGGATTTTCAAGCTTCCGCAGGGCGGCTCGGTTACCTTCGCGAGCTTGGTGCCCATCGTCATATACAGTTATAAGTTCGGCATAAGAAAGGGCGTGCTTTGCTGCTTTATCTACGGACTTCTGCAATCCTTTCAGGACCCGTGGATTGTCCATCCCCTCCAATATTTCCTCGACTATCCGCTCGCCTTCGGCGCCATCGGGCTTTCCGGCTTTCTGCGCGGCAAAATGAAGGATAGCGCGGCGGCGGGCTTGGGCTTCTTCTCGGCGCTTATCGTCCGCTATCTCTGCCACGCGGCGTCGGGCGCGTTGTTTTTTGGGACTTACGGCGCGGAATTCGGCGTCGGCGCGGTTGCTTGGGGATTTTTATATAACGCATTCGTTTTTGCCGACGGCGCCATAGCGCTCGTTGCCATCATTCTCCTCATGAACAATCGCGAGGTGCTCCGGTTCATCTCCCGCGGCGAGGAAAAGCCTCAGGAAACCGCAATCGAATGAGGCTCTTAATACAAAAACAATAAAAAATAACGCGTCTTTGGGCGCGTTATTTTTTAGCTTTTTTGCTTTTTTAAATTTTGCTATTTGCGTAAACTCTTTTCTTTTTGTTTACCTTGCTTTATGTTTAGTTTTATGTTTGGTTTTGCTTTGGGATTTTTACGCTTCGTTCAGCGGTTTAACCGGCCTGCCTTCGATATAACCGCGGTAGCCGAGCGGCGAAAGCTGAAAGCGCGGCGCGGCTTCGTCGTCCCACTTATAGCCGTAGAGCTCGGGATTGTAGTTGTTTATGATGTCCCAAAGGTCGAAAATGGCTTCTTCAAATTTTTCGTCCTCGAAAGGCGGGCCTTGGAAAACCATCATTTTGCAGGGCGGCAGCGTGACGATTTCGAAGCCTTCGGGGATTTTGCCTAAGAAGTCTTCGGCGACCTCGACGCCCTGAACGTAAGTGGATGTGCCCTCCTTAACCAAGCTTTTGGGTAGCCACAGCCCCATAGGCTCGCCGAGCGCACCCGAAATTTTGGAAAGCTCGCTGTCTATTTCGCAGCCTGCCTCTTCGCAGTATTCGAAGTAGTGCGTCGCCTTTTTGCCGCGCTTTAAAATAAGTTTGCGCGCGGGGCGATCTAATATCTGCACGAATACGGCGTTTAAATTGGTTTTTCGTTTTGACATGGATTTCTCTCCTTTTAATGCCGATAGGTAAAGATTGAAGACGCTTTTCGGTATAAACCGCTTGATGTTCCCGGGATTTTTTCGGTGGGCGGCCGGTGTTTTTTGAAATTCCTTAAAAAACGCGCGCGTAAACCCCTCGTGCGAGTCGAACACAAAGTCGAATGCCACGTCCACTATCTTGGCGCCGCCGACGATATCCTCCGCAGCCTTAGCCAGCCTGAGCGCTCTTATGTATTGAAAAGGCGGCTTGCCGGTGTATTCGGCGAATAATTTGGCGGCATAGTAGGGCGAATAACCCGAGGCTTTGGCGAGGCCCGAAAGAGTGATCGGTTCCTTCAGATGCTCCTCGATGAAAAGTTGCATTTTCCTCACCGCCAGCCGTTTATCGATGCTGTCCATCTTACCTCCGAGCGTATTATATTAAAAAACTCACCAAACTTCTTGACTTTCCTTGCCAACTTTAGGCGCTACGGATATCTTTGAAGCCTCCTACTATTTGATTTTACCATACCGCGGGTTTTATCTCAAACATAAAAAAATCCCCGTCAAAGTAGCGGGGACTTTTTTATCTAATCTGAATTTGTTGGATTTATTACCGCAAGCGCTTATCTCACGCCGTTTTCCAAGTCCTCCAGCACCTGCACGCTGACAGCGAAGCAGTCGGCGAGGCCCTTTTCGTCGAGGTTGTCGTAGGTGTCGCGGCGGGTGTGGTAGTAGTCCTGCAGGTTGTGGTCCATTCCCGTGATGCCGGCCGCTTTGAAGCCGCCCTGATTGAAGGCGGCGGAGTCGGTGGCGCCGAGGGGAACGGAGATGAGGTCGCATTTGATGCCGAGCTTGTCGGCGGCGTCCTTGAAGAGCTTGGACGCCTGCGGGTCGGCGGGAACGATGTTGTTCAAATCCTTAACGTTGACGCCCAAAAACTTGCCGTCGTGGATGGTGTCGTAGGCATAGATGACGGTATCGACATCCTGATATTCGCCCTTATGCGCCTCGCACCACGCCTTGGCGCCGCGAAGTCCGGCTTCCTCCGAGCCCGTAATCAAAACGCCCACTTCGGTATTTTCAAGCTCGACGCCCTGTTCTTTTAAGGCCTTCATTATCGCGATGCCCATATAGCAGCCCGACAGATTGTCGTTGGCGCCGTCGACGATGCGCTTCTCGTTCCAGAGAAAATACATACCCACCCAGAAGGGCACGAAAGCGAGAATGCCGTAGCCGAGTTTGGCGACGATTCCGCTCGGGTCGACTTGAGCGTTAAAGCCCACGCCTCCGTTTATAATGAGGGCGGCTATGACAACGCCCACAAAGTAGACAACGCCGACAATGGCGAGAAGGAAGTGGGCGATAAAGCCCGCTCCGCCTAAGTGGTAGTTAAAAGTCCATTCGCAGGCGGCGTCGGGATGGCCGTTGTAGAAAATCCTGCTTTTGACTTCGCCCTTGCACTTCTTGATAGCGGTGATATTGTAGGAAGTCTTTTTCTTAAAGAGCTTGTCAATCATACGCCTGTAAAGCACGAACTCGCAGATCATGAAGGTGGCGCCCGCGAAAATCAAGACGAGGGAGACTATCGGCATAAAAAAGTATAACGCCGCCGCCAAAAGCATCAGCGAGATGGTGATGTAAATCCAGCCCATGAAGGCGGCGGGATGGACGTCGAAAGGCTCGACTTTCACTTCGTCGCAATACTGTTTAAGCTGGCCTTCCATGTAGTCGACGGCCTGCTTTTCGCCCTTGCTGCCCGGCGCGCGCTTCTCAAAAGTCTTGATGACGTGGGTGATTTCGTCAACCATAAACTTGGCGCTTTCGGCTTTTGCGTTTTTGATGCTGTCAAGATTCATAATTTTCTCCTTAAAATAAATTTTTATCCAAAAAAAAGTATATCACAGGCACTCCGCTTTTTCAACCTGAAGCGTAAAATATTTAACGCTAATTTGTGACACAAAATTTAAAATTTGTAAAGCCTCGATACCCTTCTATGCTCTGGCAAGTCGAACGCAAGCAGTTTAACTCTTTCAAAGTCGGTGAAATCTTTAAATTATCATTTGTCATAAAAAAATTAACTTATCTTCCCACATAAATTAATATGGTATTGGTTGCTAATCGGTTTTATACGAGTAAAAAACTTAGGGAGTGGATTATGCGACGAAAACTTTTTGTCATCTGCATTTTAGTGTTCATTGTCGCTATGCTTGCGGCCTGCAATAAAGGCGACATCATCGAAGGCGAAACCTTCAAACTCACGCTTGACGCCAACGGCGGCGCCTTTTCCGAGGGACAGGAAAGCTATGTCATCAATTCCGACGGTAAATCGGCGGTAACGCTTCCCGGGAATCCCGCCAAAACGGGCTACACCTTCAACGGCTGGTATCTCGAGGCAGAATGCACTACCGCGGCCGCCGACATAATAGGAAAGCCAATCTCAAACGATATTACCCTTTATGCGGGTTGGACGGCCAATAAATACACCTTCACTTTCGTGAGCAACGGCGGAAATAATATTGCGCCGGTTACCGCCGATTACGGCACGGAAATTGCACCGCCCGAGCCTCACAAAGAAGGTTACAGCTTCGCGGGCTGGTATACCGACAACGGAACCTTTGACGAGGCTTATAACTCGTGGACTGTGCCCGCGGCTAATTTAACGCTCTATGCCGATTGGACGATAAACAGTTATACCATAGATTTCGAGAGCAACGGCGGCGGCAATGTCGCTTCGATCACTCAGGATTATAACACCGCGGTGGCCGCGCCCGCCGCTCCGACACGGCAAGGCCATAAGTTTTTAGGCTGGTATACTGACGATTCTTTTTCTGAAGAGTATGCTTTTTCGACTATGCCGGCCGAAAATATCACACTTTACGCCAAGTGGCTTGACCTTGACGACGTTTATAAACGGGTAAACGCAGCGGGCGAGCCGGACGCAAACGGCGACTTTATTCTTTTCGGCGAATATCCGCAGACTGTTAAGGCCGCCGGCGTCACGGTGGGAACGGAAGCCGACGAACGCGGGTATTTCCTCGGCAGCGACGGTTACTACTACGCCCAAGTGACGGCGACGCCCGATCCTTCCGGCGGCTACACTTTCTCGACGGGCGCGGCGGTGGAAGAAGGCACGGCATACTATTTTAAGGTTGAGCCGATAAAATGGCGTATCCTTTCCCAAAGCAACGGCTCGGCTTTGATTCTTTGCGAAAGTATAATCGCAAATATGCGTTTTGACGAAAACTCCAACAACTATGAAGAAAGCGAAGTTCGGGCGTGGCTTATCGGCGAGTTCTATAACACCGCTTTCAACCAGTTAGAGCGGCAGTTTATTCTTTTGACCGAGGTCGATAACAGCGTCGAAAGCACAGGCTATGACGAAAATCCCTACGCCTGCGAAAATACCCTTGATAAAGTCTTCTTACTAAGCTATCTTGACACCATAAATTCCGAATACGGTTTTTGCAACTTCGAGTCGAGGGAAAGGATAACCAGCGACTACAGCAGGGCAACGGGCGCCCAAATGGTTACCGAAAGCTCCTATTTCGGAAACGGTTGGTGGTGGCTGCGTTCGCCTAATAACGGTGCCGACGACCGAGCGTGGCATATAAACCTCGACGGTGACATCTGCGAGGGCAACGTTTCACTAAACGGCCTTGGCACCGTCCCCGCGTTGTGGATACAGCTTAATTAATTTTGCCCGCAAAATTAATTAAATTAAAAAATCCGAGAAGCGATTCTCGGATTTTTAAATTCTCGCGATGCTCGCAGTGAAATTTAGGTTTAGCCCAAGTGAAATCGCTCGTTCCACTCGCGGTGAAATCTTGCCTTCGCAAGTGAAGTCGCGGCCTCAGGCCGCAATTGTGGATTTAAAATTATTTAGCAGGGGTTGTATCGTCTAAAAACCTTCTAAGCGCGGCGAGCTGGAGCTTTACCGAGGCCGGCGAGGTGCCGCCCTCCGAGGAGCGGCTGTTGACGCAGGAGGCGAGGGTTATCGACGCGTAAACGTCGGACTCGAACAGCTCGGAAAACTGCTTTAGTGTTTCAAGGGTCAAGGCTTCGGGCTCGGCGCGGTTTTCGATGCAGTAGGCGACTAGGCGACCTGTGATTTTATAGGCCTCGCGGAAGGGAAGGCCTTTTTTGGCGAGGTAGTCGGAGATGTCGGTGGCGTTCAGAAAGCCCGTTTTGGCGGCTTTCGCCATCTTCTCACCTTGAAATTTTGAGGTGGCGAGCATTCCCGCAAACACGTCAAGGCAAGCCTTGACGGTGTCGACGCTGTCGAACAAAAGCTCCTTGTCCTCCTGCATATCCTTGTTGTAGGCTAGGGGAAGCCCTTTCATGACGGTGAACAGCGCGACGAGGTTGCCCACTGCGCGGCCGCTCTTGCCGCGGACGAGCTCGGCTATGTCGGGGTTCTTCTTTTGCGGCATGATGCTGGAGCCTGTCGAATAGGCGTCGGAAAGCTCCAAAAAGCCGAATTCGGCGCTGCTCCAAAGCACTATTTCCTCCGAAAAGCGGGAAAGGTGCGACATGATGAGCGCTATCGCCGAAGCAAGCTCGATGACGTAGTCGCGGTCGGAAACGGCGTCGATGCTGTTGCTCGCGACGCTTAAAAAGCCGAGAGCCTCGGCGCACATCTTGCGGTCGACGGGATAGGTGGTGCCGGCGAGCGCGGCGGCGCCGAGCGGCGAGACGCTCGCCCTTGCCGCGGCGTCGGAAAGCCTGGAAAAGTCGCGCTTGAACATCTCGGCGTAGGCGAGAAGGTGGTGAGCCAAAAGTATGGGTTGGGCGCGCTGAAGGTGAGTATAGCCCGGCATTATGACGTCCTGCCCTTCTTCCGCCTTTTGATAAATGACGCCGAGGAGCTTAAATATAAGCGACTTAATTTCATTTATCTCTTTCAAGGCGTAGAGTTTTGTATCTGTCGCGGCCTGGTCGTTTCGGCTCCGCGCGGTGTGGAGCTTGCCGCCGGCAGGCCCGATTTTTTTGGTGAGCTCGGCCTCGACGAAGGTGTGGATGTCCTCGGCTCCCGAAATAACGAGCTTTCCGCTCTCAATCTCGGCGAGAATTTCCTTAAGACCGGCTATGATTTTATCGGCGTCCGCTTCGGAAATGATACCCGTCTTTTTGAGCATGGCGGCATGCGCGAGCGAGCCCGCGATATCCTCGGCGTAGAGCCGTTTGTCGACGCCGAGCGAGGCGTTGAAAATGAATGCGCAGGCGTCGGTTTCCTCTTTAAAGCGCCCTTGCCAGAGCGTATCGTTTTTTGACATCAGTCTATCCCGTTCTTTTTCTTCATGTTGGCGGCGACGGCAATCGGCAGCCCGAAGAGGTTGATGAACCCCGCGCTGTCCTTTTGGTCGTAAACCGCGTCCTCGCCGAAAGTGGCAAGGTCTTGGTCGTAGAGCGAATACGGCGAAGTGACGCCGGCGTTGATTATACTGCCCTTATAGAGTTTGAGCTTGACCTCGCCCGTGACGAACTGCTGCGTCTTCTCAAAGAAGGCGTCGAGCGACTCCTTAAGCTGGGAAAACCATTGCCCGTAGTAGACGAGCTCGGCGTATTTTTCGGCGACAACGCGCTTGTAGTGCATGGTGTCGCGGTCTAAACAGAGAGTTTCGAGCACGGCGTGGGCACGGTATAAAATGGCGCCGCCGGGTGTCTCGTAGACGCCGCGCGATTTCATGCCGACCAAGCGGTTTTCGACGAGGTCGACCAGTCCCACTCCGTTTCTGCCGCCTATCTCATTGAGCTTAGTAAGCAGTTTGACGGGCGGAAGCTTCTCGCCGTTGACGGCGACGGGCACGCCCTTGACGAAGGAGACGGTGACAAACTCGGGCTTGTCGGGCGCCTGCTCGGGCGCTACGCACATCTCGAGGAAGCCCGCCTTGGCGTAGTCGGGCATATTGGCGGGGCTCTCCAAATCCATGCCTTCATGG
>ERZ795052.188-NODE-188-length-94862-cov-7.944434_pt1 | contig 94862 bp, 83 predicted proteins | sample MGYA00375136_ERZ795052 | MGnify/ENA primary metagenome ERZ795052 (study PRJEB30181, sample SAMN05720156) | activated sludge metagenome | isolation source: Anaerobic digester | place: Japan | collected 2015-05-26 ...
CAGATTCATGCAGCTGGTCTTCGTTATCATGGTGGTGGCAGAATAGTGAGTCAACTTAAACAGGATGGCTTTGTTGAGAGTTGTGCCATAGATCAAAAGGAGGCTTTTACTGCAGGAATATTATTTGCCCGAACAGAGGGAATTATTCCTGCTCCAGAGTCAACTCATGCAATTGCTGCTACCATCAGAGAAGCCTTGAAATGCAGGGAGAGTGGAAAGAGAGAAGTAATCTTGTTCAACCTGTCAGGACATGGGTTTCTTGATTTGGGAGCCTATGAGCAGTATGTTTAAGTGATAGGCTGATCTCTAAAATAATTAGTAGCTTTGCCAAAATTATGCGAGGGTTGTTGCATGCTAAGGGATAGGAAAATAATTATTGGTTCAGTCATAATTTTTTTACTGATCAGCCTTTTGCTTTTAAGAGGAGTTATTGTCAGAGGTTTTGTTTCTAAGAAAATTGAGAATGTTGAAAGGAGATATTCTCTAATCATTGATTATGAAAAACTTAAAATAAACGGCTTTGCCGGGATGTCATTGAACGGGCTTTTTGTAAAGCCTTTGGATGATGATACTCTCCTGATGGCTAAAGAGATAAATTTAAAATTAAACCCTTTTAAATTATTAATATTGAGGTTTGACATAAAAAGCCTTATTGCAGATAATATTCAATTCTCTTTTGTTAAAAGAGACTCTTCTTCAAACTATGACTTTTTTTATAACGTTGCTAACCGTTCGGTAGCGAATGGTACGGAAACATCTAAGAAACTCAAACAAAACTATTCCAGAAATTTAGACAATCTACTTTCAATGATTTTTGGTTTTATACCCAAAAATGCACAGATAAGAAATTTTCTGGTGGATTATCGTTATGATGAATATTTTTTAACAGTTTCAACACCTGAAATTAAAGTGGCAAACAACTTTTTTTCGTCTACTATTATTACTAATGAGTGTGGACACTCTGAACAGCTGTTATTAAAAGGCTATCTTAACGACAGTGAGAGAAAAATCTCTGCAAAGATTTATAGTGCTGGCAACAAAGAGAGATTTTCTGTTCCTTTTATTAATTTCAAATGGGGTGCAGCCTTGCAGTTTAATTCTATTGCTTTTGATTTTGTGAGTTCTCAAAGAAAGAATGGTATCGTAGATATTGAGGGACTTACATCTATAGAAGGGCTCTCCCTGTTTCATGAAAAAATTTCCCCTGAATATGTCCGATTGGAGAAGGGGGATTTGGATTTTAGAATAAAAATAGGCGAGAATTATATAGAATTAGATTCTTCTTCTGTGGTTAAAATTAATGAGTTGACATTTTCACCTTTTCTTAAGGCAGTAAAGCATGAAAAATGGCATGTTACGGCATCAGTAGATAAGCGTGGCTTTCCTGCGCAACAGCTGTTTACTTCTCTTCCTAAAGGGTTATTTCATAATTTGGAAGGCATGGAAGTGACCGGTAATTTGGATTACCATTTTTTACTTGACATTGATTTTGCAAATATTGACAGTTTGAAATTGGAATCTAATCTTATTCCTCATGATTTTAAAATAATAAAATTTGGTAAGACGGATTTGAGGCGTATGAATGGTGAATTTGAATATGTTGCATACGAGCAAGGTATACCTGTAAGAAGATTCATGGTGGGGCCTTCAAATCTCAGTTTTCGCCGGTTAGACCAAATTTCTCCAATTCTTCAAATGGCAGTCTTGCAATCTGAAGATGGTGGCTTCTTTTATCATAATGGTTTTCTGCCGGAAGCAATTCGCGGAGCCCTTGTAACTAATATCAAAGATAAAAGATTTAGACGAGGGGGAAGTACTATCAGTATGCAACTTGTCAAAAATGTTTTTTTGAGCAGAAATAAAACTCTGGCAAGAAAAGTGGAGGAGATGTTAATTGTCTGGCTGATTGAAAACAACAGACTTACAACTAAAGAGAGAATGTTTGAGGTATATTTAAATATTATAGAATGGGGTCCTATGGTTTATGGTGCAAGCGAAGCGTCCCGTTTTTATTTCGATAAAGATGTACGGGATATTAACATAAATGAAGCAATTTTCCTCGCAGGGATCATTCCTTCACCTAAGAGATCTCTGAATAATTTTAATGCCGATGGTACTTTGATTTCTGAGAAGATGGATGGTTACTTCAGACTGCTTGCTGAAAGACTCAGAGTAAAGGGTGTTATTTCCACGAGTGAAGAGGAGTCTGTTAAGCCTGAGATCAAACTTGCAGGAGAGTCTTTTAAAATTGTCAGACAAAGGGAGATGGAGAAAGATAGTAGTTATGTTTTCCAATGGAGGCTCAAATGAAGGTTTCCTGACTGAAATGGGAGGAGAGCTATTCTTTTGACAAATGCAATACCTTCAGGATTGATTTTTATTCCAAGAACAATGAACTGATGCGTACGGCTGATTGTGTAACTTATTTTCAGAGTAAGGGAAAAGATTTTGCCACTTTTATTGATTATCATGGCAAGGGGAATAACATGATAACTGTTTTTGATCTTAAAAATGAAATCGCTGTTCAAGTTATCGGGACAATACACTCTCTGCCGATGGTTTTGTTATTGAGATGACTACTGAAGATTCCAAGGGGGAAAGACTGTCATGAAAACACTTTTCATTGGACAAGATGCAAATCATACAGTTAATTTTTAAAATGTGGATATGGGTGTTGCTATTAATACTTTGAGCTATTATTCCTTCTAATATTTTTAGCATATTTTTTGCATAAGCGGTGTCGATTTTTAGGGAAAGAAGCTAATGACATTTCTTATTTCAGAACAATCTACATTAAAACAGATATTTTCTTCACTCAGATCAAAAAATTACAGACTTTATTTTTATGGCCAGGGAGTCTCGCTAATTGGCACATGGATTCAAAATATTGCTTTAAGTTGGCTAGTTTATAGACTTACCGGTTCCGTTTTTTTGTTAGGTCTGATAGGATTCACAACACAAATTCCTACATTTATCCTTACACCGTTTACCGGCGTCATTATTGACAGGCATGATCGTCTTAAAATAATGAGAGGCGCTCAGGTGCTATTTATGATTCATGCATTTGTCATGGCATTTCTTGTTTTGTCAGGGCTTATTGAAGTTTGGCATATAATAGCGTTAAGTATAATTTTTGGAGTGATAAATGCGTTTGATGCACCTTCGCGCCAGTCTCTTGTAATTGATTTAATTGATGATCCTTCAAATCTGAGTAATGCTATAGCTCTAAATTCTGCAATTTTTAATGGGGCAAGACTTGTGGGTCCTGCCATTGCAGGAATGGTGATAGCTTTAGTAGGTGAAGGAATTTGTTTTTTAATAAATGCTCTTAGTTTTGTTTTTGTTATTATTGCTCTGTACAATATTAAAATTATTAGAAGAAAAAATGTGCCTTCTGAGGATGATTTTAAAAAGAGCTTTATGGATGGTCTTAGATACACTTTTGGCAATAAGGACATAAGAAATTTAATTCTTTTACTTAGTACCATGAGTTTTTCTGTATTTCCTGCAATAGTTTTACTTCCGGCTTATGCAAAAGGTGTTTTAGGAGGTGGTGCAGATACTCTGGGTTTTTTGATGTCTGCGCTTGGCGCCGGAGCACTTGTAGGTGCGTTATATATGGCTTCAAGAAAAAGTACCAAAGGTTTGGATAAGATTATATCATTTTCATCCCTTATTTTAGCTTTAATGATAGCCATAACAGGTGTTACAAAATATTTTTATTTATCTCTTTTAACACTGGCTATCGCCGGTGTGACCATGATTCTTACACTTTCTTCTATTAACACACTGATACAAACCTCAACAGAAGAAAAAATGAGAGGTAGAGTAATGAGCTTTTATGCCATGGCTCTTATGGGAACACAGCCTATTGGGAATCTGATTTTAGGAGCTGTTGCAAGTGGAATAGGCGTACCAGTTACAATACTGCTCGGTGGGGCTGTTACCTTTATAGGAGGAATAATATGGAGATATTTTTCTCAGAATAATCTTTAAATCTTTATAGGAATTATTCATTAGTTTTATTATATTTGGATATAGAATATCCAAATAATGAAGAAACTGGATATATACATCGCCATTGTGGTTGTCCTGATTCTGCTTCTTATATTATTCACAGATCCGCAGAATCTGCTGAGGATTGTAATTTATCTTGCTATTGTTTTTGGTCTATATTTTGCTGCTTACTTTAAAAGGTTGAGAGAAAGAAGAAAAGATTGGGACATATCCAATCGAGGACTCATCTTTTTAATATGTGGTCATGTTTTCATCACAATGCTTTTTATTGCATCAAGGGGACTTGACAAAACTGATGACTGGGTAGTCTCTGTCGGAGAATTCGTCCTTTATATATCTTTGATGGTAGTCTTTTCAATGCTGGTCATTTGCAAGTGCGTTGAACGTCATTATTACAATGAAAGCAACAAGAATAGTGATGAAGCTATCCGAAGTGATGAGAAAGATCAGAAATAATTACTATAAAAGAACAGAAAGCGGGACCTTACCTGATTACTTAAGTCATTTTACTGGCTTAATAAATTCGTTACGGCAATAATTCAACCCAATAGCGTCATATCTTTTGATCATGATTTTCATGCGGTTCATAAATGAGGTATAGTCTCTGGATTCTTTTGGTGACCAGAGGACTTCTGATAAAGCAGCTGCTCGAGGATATGCCATATATTCAACATGTTCCGGTGTGGCTATATATTCTGTCCAGACATTCCCTTGACCACCGAGGATGAACTTGGTGTTTTCCGGTTTTATAGAAGCAGGGACAGGCTCAAACTCATAAACCTTTTTAAGAGACACATATCCACCAATTGCAATTGGTTCTGTAGCTCTGTCTCCCTGGTAATAATCCAGGTAGCAGTAACTTGTAGGGGCCATGACAACATAATGTTGCTGATTAGCAGCAGCTATGCCACCCTCTTCTCCTCTCCATGACATTACTGCCGCATTTGGAGCGAGTCCACCTTCAAGAATTTCGTCCCAGCCTATAATTTTTCTCCCTTTGCCGTTTATATACTTTTCAATTCGCTGTGTGAAATAACTTTGCAGTTGATGTTCGTTCAAAAGACCTTCCTCTTTGATGCGTTGCTGACATAATGGGCATTTTTGCCATTTAGTTTTTGGGCATTCATCGCCACCTATATGAATATAACTTGAAGGGAAAAGCTCTATGACCTCTTCAAGTACACCTTCAAGAAATTTAAAAGTACTATCTTTACCTGCACACATTACATCATCAAAAATCCCCCATGTGGTTGCAGTTTTATATGGGCCTCCGGTACAACCCAAAAATGGATAAGCTGCAAGTGCTGCCAGGGCATGACCTGGCATTTCAATTTCAGGGACAACTGTAATATATCTATCTGCTGCATATTTGACGATTTCTCTTATATCATCTTGAGTAAAATATCCTGAGTGTGGAATTCCATCGTAATTATTATTATCTTTAGAATAACGTCCGATAAGAGTTTCGCTTCTTTTGGAACCAATTTCAGTCAAAAGAGGGTATTTTTTAATCTCTATTCTCCAGCCTTGGTCGTCAGTCAGATGAAAATGAAAAGTATTTAACTTATGTATTGCCATATAGTCCAGGTACTTGAAGATGAATTCCTTTGGCATGAAATGCCGGCAAACGTCAAGATGGAGACCTCTCCAGGAAAATCGAGGAAAATCATTAATTTCTACGCATGGAATCTTAATTTTTGATATTTTTCTTTTTTCAGGAGGCATCATCTGAAATAAAGACTGCATACCATAAAAAATACCGGCATAATTTGAGGCACATATCTCAATAAAATCTTTGCTAACTGTCAATTTGTAACCTTCTGGACTGGCTGTTGAATTTTCTTCAATTTTAAGGAAAATAGAACCTTTTACGGCTGTGTTTCCCATATTACGAGACATAGGTGGCAGTTTGTAAAAGTCTGAAATATGACTGTTGAACTGAGATATGATATTTTCAATATTTTCATAATTACAGTTTGTTACAATTGTACTTTTAGGGGATAAAATGAAGTGTCCTTTTTGTAATGTCATAGAGGCAGGTGCCGGCACAATTGAAACTAGATTCTTAGCTTCTGAAAAAGAGGAAGTAAATAGTATAGCCGATAAGAGAAGAAGTTTAGATGAATTCATAATTTTTGCTTTTCTGTATTAACGGAACCAATTTAAAAAAAACTTTTTTATTCTTTCAATTTTTTATTTTCATTTTAGAAAAACATATTACATTCACATTGTTTTTTTAAATTTTTAATAAGGAGTTGACTCATGAAAAAGATTCTGATAGTTTTATCATTGCTCCTTTGTGTTTCTCAAATACTTATGGCTCAGGAAGAGGATCAGTTCAGACAGAAAAATCTGTTTAAAATCAATCTTATTCCTATTGCTATAAATAATTATTCTATACAATATGAACGTGTCTTGAAAAAGTCAATTTCAGCATTGGTTGCTTACAGATTTATGCCTGAAGGAAATATTCCTATGAAGGATAATATTATTGATCTCGCTAATGTTGATGATCAGGATGTAATTGACATAATTAACGGAGCTAAACTAAGCAATTTTGCTATAACTCCTGAGGTTCGCTTTTATCTTGGGAAGAAAGGCTTTGGAAGAGGCTTTTATATTTCTGTTTTTTATCGTTACTCCAATTTTGACGGGAAAAACATAGTTGCGAATTTTGAAGATGAAGATGTATCTGTTACTGTAAACATGTCCGGTAATATTAAATCTCATACAGCAGGTTTTGTGCTGGGTTCACAATGGGCATTGAGCAAGCATTTATGTCTTGATTTTTGGTTTTTAGGTCCTCATTATGGCACAGGAAAGGGAGATTTTTCAGGTGTGACTTTGCAACCAATGACTTTAGAGGAGCAGGAAACTGTTAGAGATAAACTGAATGATCTTGATCTTGGGCCTTACGATAAGACTGTGGATGTTACTTCTAATAAAGCTGCCATAAGTGTTAAAGGACCATTTGGAGGATTTCGTGCCGGGTTATCACTTGGTATAAAGTTCTAGAATTTTTTTTTGAGGTAGTGTCTTGAGTCACCCCACTCATCATACCCTATTTCATTGCCAATGGATTTTATTCTGTTTTCCAGACAGGAAACACATTGTTCTGCTTCTTCATTTATACATGGTTTATTGTCATACAGTTGATAATTCTCTCTGTATTTAACCGGAGTAATATTTGGCATAATGACGTTTGCACCAACAGCCAATGCCTGTTCTCTTCCATCAGGAGCAAGTGTCTGCATGGCAGTTGTAGCAGCTATATTAATATCTTTCATTAAAATTCTTAGAACAGCTATCATTTTAAGACTCAAGGCAAGTCTCTCCTCCTTACTCATGAGTAAGTGCCTGTAGTTATAAAGAGGGGTGCCTTCATGTTCAATATAGGGTCCCATACCGTTCATGTCGATATCAATTGCCTTGAAAAACAATAAGTCTTGGGCAAGATCGTCAATTGTTTGAAAAGGGAGCCCGATCATAACGCCAGAACCTACCTGATAACCAAGTTTCTTAAGATCTTCGAGTGCTTTAATTCTCCTTGAAAAGCTGTGTAAATCATCATCCGGGTGCAGTTTTTTATATAAATCTTCGTTTGAAGTCTCAATCCTGAGTAGATAGCGTTGTGCTCCATTTTCTTTCCAGATACGATATGTCTCTTCACTTTGCTCCCCTAAAGAGAGAGTTATGTGAAGTTGATTGTTGGTCTCTCTGTTTATTCTTTGTAGTAGTCGTGTAATATTGGCAACATGACCATTGTCCGAACGTTCACCTCCCTGGATGACTATACTTCCATATCTTTTTTGCAGTGCAAACTTTGCAGCTTCCAAAACTTCATCATCCGTCAGTTTGTATCGGTGCAGTTGTTTCATTCCGGTTCTTATTCCGCAGTAAAAACAATTTTTGACACAACTGTTAGAATACTCTATCAATCCCCTGAAATACACCTTATTGCCAACATATTCGCTTTTCACTGACGAGGATATCTCAAACAGCCTTTTCATATCATCGCCAGATAGAGTGAGGAGGTATCTTAGATCCTGAGCTTCAAGTTTACTTTTACCGGTAATAGCTTCAATGTGGTCAATGTTCATGGTACAACTTTCAATTCTAATTTGAGCGACAAAGTTATTCTTTTTATGGATAAACAGGCAAAATTGCTACTTTCGCATAAATTTCACTTATTATGATTTACAGAAAAGCTTTTATTTTCATAAACATCGTAATATTTTTCTTTTATTCGGCTACGGCTCAGGTGTTGCCTTCTAACAATTTACAGAGTGAGGAAGATTTAAAATTATACCCTGTGCTCTGGCATCAGCTTTCTGCAGAATATATGGCACTTTGTTATCAGGCATTTAATGCTGCACGCTCAACTCTTGAAATGGAGCTTGCAAAGAATAGGCTTGGAGAGAGATTGGCAATAGTAACAGATATAGATGAGACTATTCTCAATAACAGTTATTCAGAGGCAAGAAATATTGTCGAAGGTAAGTCTTATAATTTTGCAGATTGGACTAAATGGATAGATGAAGCCTCAGCTACAGCAATACCGGGATCTGTTGATTTTTTGTGTTTTGCAGCTTCAATGGGAGTTGAGATTTTTTACATTAGCAATAGAACTCCCAGAGATATTCCCGCCACAATCTTTAATTTGAGGTATCTGAACTTCCCTTTTGCAGATAAGGAGCACATGCTTTTTTTGGCAGACGGTTCCTCAAAAGAATCGAGACGTAAGGTTGTGGCAGGAGATTATAAAATCATCCTTTTGCTGGGGGACAATCTAAATGATTTTGCTGATTGTTTTGAGGTTAAAGACAATATCGCCAGAGCGGGAGCTGTAGAAAAGTTTCGTCAGGAGTGGGGAAGAAGATTTATTGTTATTCCGAATGCTATCTATGGGGAATGGGAGAAGGGTATTTATGACTATAAAGAAAACCTTTCGCCTGAAGAGCGAGCTAAAGTCAGAAAAGCAAAACTTAAAACTACTGTGTGCCCAGAACAGGACTCGAACCTGCACAGCTTTTCAGCCACTGGTCCCTGAAACCAGCGTGTCTACCAATTCCACCATCTGGGCTTTGGGGAGTGCAAAAGTAATTATTTTTTGTTTAAATATTAACTTTGTGCATAATTAATTGAAAAATGTTTGATTTTCTTGATGTATACCCATGGCTGTTGCCTATCATTATTTTTTTTGGACGAATAGTAGATGTCTCACTTGGTACTCTCAGGATTATCTTTGTTTCGAAGGGAGAAAAATATAAAGCTCCTCTTATCGGTTTTTTTGAGGTATTTATTTGGATTGTGGTGATATCTGAAATTTTTTCGAGAGCAAATTCGATGCTTTCTTATGTTGCCTATGCAGCCGGCTACGCCTCAGGCAATTTTGTGGGCATAATAATTGAGCAAAAAATAGCTTACGGAGTTCTTCTCGTTAGGATTTTTACTCAGAAAGGAGGCTCGCCTCTTGTTTATATACTTAGTAGCGAAGGATATGGTGGTACTAGTATTTCAGGAAAAGGATCTCAGGCTCAGGTAGATATTGTAGAAACCGTAATTGATAGGAAATCAATGAAGAAGGTGGAAAATTTAATTAACCGTTATGATCCCCAGGCCTTTTTTATCGTGGAAGATGTTCGTTCTAAAAGAAAAGGCATTTTTCCTAAAAGCGAGTCGCTTTTTAGTAGATGGAGACAAGGTAAATAATCTAAGTACATGATAAGAATTACAATATATCAATTTCATGGTCACAGTAAGGGTTTAAAAGGTAATGTGATACATTTTAATATTATTATTTTTTAATATGTTCATCTCAGAAGAAAATTAGATTTTTCATCAAGATTATGAACAAATGTTCAAAATATTTATATCTTTGCTGCATTAATTTCAATTATTTTAAAAGAAAAATTTATGTCTCGCCCAAAACAATGTCGAAAAATTGTTTCTCCGCCTTTGATGTCAGGCTTTAAACCTTTTGGTATTCCGCGCTCGATGATTAAAGAAGTAATTCTGCTTTACGACGAATATGAATCAATTCGATTACTGGATTATGAAGGATTACTTCAAGAAGAAGCTGCTGAAAAAATGAACATATCGCGTCCGACACTTACCCGTATTTATGAAAATGCACGCAAAACCATTGCAAAAGCATTTGTTGAAGGAGAAACGATTATAATTGAAGGAGGAAATGTCCATTTTGGAACAATTTGGTATCGTTGCAGAAAATGCAACAAATTAATCGAGGGTATTGAAAATCATACACCTTGCAAAAACTGCACAAGTTATGGTAACGATGAATTATTTCAAATCAATAAGGACTAAATGAAATTAGTGGTATTATCAGATTACAGACATTAAAGAGCTTATACCACTCGAGCATGAGCTACGATTATATCCTCGTTGGATCGATTGTAGAAGATTTTATTACCGATAAATTAAATCTTAATGTTAACTACTGTAGTAAATAATAGTAAATAATTTTTTATGAATAGATTTTTAATAGGATTCTTAAGTGTTTTTTCTTTTATAAATATCAATTTTGTATTTGGTCAAACTAAGGGCGTTTCGCTTGAACGGGCAATAGAACTGGCTCTTTTGAACAATCTTGAATACAATGCCTGCAAACTTAAGGTCGAGCAAAGCAAGACATTAATCCCGACCGCTCTTACTATTGACAAGGCTACCATATCATATTCTTATGATTCGAATAATCTTGCAGAGAACAATCATCCTTTAAATGTTTATGGGATCGAACAGAGTTTTAGTTTTCCGACTCTTTATTCTGCCCAATACAAAGTTACCCGCTCCGAGAGTGAGCTGGCTAATAGAGAGTTGGAAATTGTTGAAAAGCAATTAATAAAGGATGTTACACACTCATACTATGAGATTCAATATAACATGAATAAATTAATGCGTTACCGTGTATTGGATACTATTTACGATAAATTTATACAAAATGTTGAGGATAGATTTAATAGAGGAGAAGCCAAGAGTCTTGATCTTTTTAATGCAAGAGCTAAACATCAGCAGATTGAGATACTTTTGAATGATATTACTTATGCTACCAGGCTTGCCTATAAAAAGCTGAGACTTTTAATTAATGCTGATACTCTTATTGTAGTGCCACTAAGTGATTTGAAGGAGCTTACTATATTAAATGAGGATATTGACTCTAATCCGGGACTAAAGTATGTTAATCAGGAGGTAAATTTGCAGTCGGATATGTTAAGGGTAGAAAGAAACAAACTTTTGCCGGACATTACTATAGGTTATTATAATGGCTCAAATCGTTTTGTGGGTTCAAAAAATTATCCTTCTTATGAAATTGGTATAACAATTCCATTATTTTTTATTGAGCAAAAGGCAAGAATCAATGCGGCAAAGATAGGAATTGAAGCTTCCAGGAAATATGCAGAGTATTACAAATTGTCTCTTTTACTGAAGATTGAAGAGCTGAAGAGTGAATTGCAAAAATACAGAGGTCATTTGGAATACTATTACACTACAGGAAAACAAATGAGCAGGGAGATTGAAAAAGAGGCAAGAGATGGTTATGAAAAGGGAGTTATCGACTACTATAGTTTTGTGGAAAGTATTCAAAATGCTACATTAATTGAATTGGAATATCTGGATTGGCTATTTCAGTATAATAGTACAGTGCTGGAAATAAATTACTTGATACTTGAAAGTAGATGACAACAGAGGCCGTCTACTTTTTTTAGACAGCCTCTTATTTTACAGAATTAGATTTAAATATTATTTTATAATATAGGTTCAAAAATAAATGTCATTCTATTTTTATCTTTAGTTAAATCGTTTGCAAATTTCTTAACACTTTTAACAGTAATCTTGTCGAGAAGTGCTTCTTCCTGATCTTCAAAAGTAGGGAAACCCATAAGTGCATTAGAAATGGTGGTTATCCAAGAGTATTCGGCCGGATTTTTTGAAGCAAATTTCTTTTGAAGATATAGTTTGTATGCTGTAACTTCTTGTTCTGTAGGCCCATTCTTTTTAAAATTATCCATCTCATCTTGAACAACTTGTAGTAAGTCATCTACTAGTTTGGGATCTGTATTAAAATCAATACTACACTCGGCAATCTGTGATGGATATTTTTCCAGATATGAACTGCATCCTACATGATATGTGCCTCCTCTTTCTTCTCTAATGGATGCCATGTATCTGTCACTCATAATTGTGGAGAAGAATTTAGCATTAAGGTTGTTTAATGCATTATAGTCCATTGGGGAGTAATAGTATCTTGTTACAGATGCTTTAGTACTCTTTTGATTTTTAGCTTTATATCTAAGATAAACCTCGCCTGTTGTCCTCTCGTCATAACGCGAAACGTTTGTAGCAGGTAATTTTTTATTTTCAGGCACATTTGAAAGGTATTTTTCAAGATATGGTTTTGCCTCTTGTGCACTCATTGGACCTGAAAATACAAATGTATAACCATTAATTCCCTTGAAAAGTGCTTCATGAAGAGCTACAAGTTTTTCAGGTGTAACATTCTGCAAATAATCTTTTGTGAAGTCATCTCCTCTTTTGCGTGTCTTAAATCTGAGTTTTGAGACTGAATCATTGAAGATATTAGTTTCTGATTTGCCTTGCTCGATATTCTTGATAGCATTGCTGATAGATCTTTTAAAATCATCTTTGTTTACTGTGCACTCCGAAAGCGATGTGTAAAGTAGCTTAAAGAAATCATCAATTTTCTTAGGATCAAAATCGCCGGATAGTGTGCTGTATCTCATTGTTGGGGAAAATCTCAGAGATATGTTTCTGCTGAAAGACCATTTTGCAAGCTCATCTTTTGATAAAGAATCGACAGAGAAAAGAGTATTATATCTGTCAGCAAATTTGATGTCCATAACATCTATGTTAGTGAAGTAGCCTCCTTCTCTCAAAGCTCTCATCTGTACTGAATTTGAACTGCCTTTGTGTTCATTCCAGATCACTCGAGTCCCATTGGAAAGGATAATTTCAACGGTTGAGTCAAGTTGCTTGTAAATAGGAGTTTTAAAGTCTTTGTTAGTTAGCTGCTTAATCGATGTTATATTTTTGGGGCTCAAGGTTACATTAAAGTTAAGGCCTCTTTTACTTACAGGTTTAAATCTTGCTAAATCCTTACCATTAATCTCTTCGCACAATTTGAGAATCTCTTCTTTTGTGGGTAAATACTGTTTTTCACTTTCTGGTGCAAACAAAACAATAACTCTATTTTCTTTTGTAAGCATGCTTCTTATGCTGCTGTTCAAATCTTCCAAAGTAATATTGTCAAGACAACTAACAGCTATGTTGTAAAATGTTTCAGGAGTTATTAGTGGATAGTCTCGAGTAAAGTTTTCGACAATTAGGTTTACCCAATCGATATTCTTAGGTTTTTTGCTCTTTTGATAATTTTTTGCAAAAGTAATTTTAGCATTTTGAACTGCTTTCTCAAGCTCTTCTTGCTCTGCTCCATAGTATGTAAGTCTTTCAACTTCATTCAATATGCCTTTTGTAGCTTTTAACATATCAGCAGGTGAGTGAGGCATTGCAGTCATGATGAAAGTTGTTTTGGCATAGTTGATTTGACTGAATACAGGCACACAATTTCTAAATGGTGCATCTTTACTTTGAGAAGCTATAGCTGTACGCTCTTTCATGATATCTGCAATTAGTGTTTTCATTACTTCTCTGTAGATTAGTTTATTAGTGGCCTTTTCTTCCGGAGTTAAATTTGGTATTTTAATAATTAATCTTGAAGAATATGATTTGCTTTCAGGGTCTGTAAGTAAACCAATTATTGGTTCTTTGTTGTCAGGAACTGTGTAAACTTCTCTTTTTGCAGGATTTTTTGCTGCAGGAATAGTGGAAAATAATGTTATAATTCTCTGCTCAATATCATTGACGTCAATATCCCCAACAACAACTACTGCTTGTAAGTCGGGTCTGTACCACTTATGATAATAGTCGACAAGAGTCTGTGGTGTAAAGTTGTTTACAACCTCCATCAAACCGATAACATCTCTTTCAGCAAATCGAGAACCTGTCTGTTCAATCTTTGAAATACCTTTCATCATTCTACTTCTTGCATCGTCTCCACGTCTCCACTCTTCACGTATTACTCCTCTCTCAGCTTCAATCTCTGCCGGTTCACATGATATATAGTGTGACCAATCGTGCAGAGCAAGCAATGCAGTATCGATTATTGTGGACCGATATGTAGGGACTGCCGAAATATTGTAGACCGTTCTGTCCATGGAGGTATATGCATTTATATTGTAGCCAAACTGAACTCCAATCCGATTGAAATATTCAAGCAAACTTTTTTTCGGAAAGTTTTTTGTCCCATTGAAAGCCATGTGTTCCAAAAAATGGGCAAGACCTCTTTGGTCATCATTTTCTTGTAAAGAACCAACATTGTGGATTATAAAAAATTCTGCCTGTCCTGTTGGGTTTAAACTTCTTCTGATATAATATGTCAAGCCATTGTCGAGTTTGCCTATTTTGATTTCAGGATCAACTGAAAGTTTTTCACTTCTGTTAAATGGCTTCTTGTCATTTGCTCCATTTTGGGCGTAGGCAGAAGATATACCCATACAAATAAAAAGGGTACAAAGTATTTTATTAAAAATTGTCATCTTGAAATATTTTTTTAATTCTATTTATTTTATAATATGCATTTCATCTATAAGATATCCGGCACCTGCATATTTGTCTATTATCCATAAAACATACCTGATATCAACATTGACACACTTATTCATCTGAGGATGAAAATATGCATCTGATGCAAGAGATTCTTTATTACCGTCAAATGCTAGTCCTATTATTTCACCATTGGAGTTCATAACAGGGCTTCCAGAATTACCACCTGTTATGTCATTATCAGTGAGAAAATTGATAAACATTTTCCCTTTTTCACAATAATTTCCCCAATCTTTATTTTCCAGAAAACCAAGCATGCGAGGTTTAATATTAAAATCATAGTTATCAGGATTGTACTTGTCCCATAGCCCCTGAGTAGTTGTTTGTGATTTACAGTGTATACCGTCTGACGGATCAAGTGGTCCGACTGTGCCATAAGTGAGTCTCATAGTAGAATTTGCATCAGGGTACTGATTTCTACCTTTATCGAGATTCATTTGGTACACGACTCTTCCATACTCTGCTTCGAGTTGATCGATACTTTCTCCTTTGCAAATTTTAGAAATAGCTTCATTAAATGGTCTTACTCCTATTGATTTACTCATCAGATTAAGAGGATCTTCTCCAAAAACAGAAACCGGCTGATCATTTTTTACTATTTGTCTGAATTTTTCGGGATTCGTGAAAATAGAGTTGTTAAAAATATAATCGGCCATAGCTTCACCATCATTATTAAACTGCTTTGCAAGACCGTTAATGTAGTCTCCCCTGTATAAAGGAGGCACGTTGTCTACAAATGTTTTGAGTGTATACTTGAGCATTTCGTGTTCAGCTCTCATATCACATTCTTTATAGATCTTCTCTATTTCTTTTATGAAATTAACATATTCGCGCTGTCCGACTTTGAGTGTATCAAGATTGTCTCTGTTTGACGAATTATTCAGCGAGCCTGCCTTGTTTGCAATTGCTATAAGGCCATAACCTCCTACCAAAGTGTTTTGATAATATTTTTTGATGCGTGTTATTTCTTCTGTCCCATTATATCTTGTAGATAGTTTCTGTAGAAGGCCTCCCCATTTTGCTTGTCTTTGGGAGTCACTGTCAATCCATTGTTGGAGTTCTTTCTCCCTTTCTTGGAAAATTTTTTCCACTCCGAAGCGGCGAAAGTTCATAACTTCTCCTTCCAGCATTTCCTGTAAATTTGATATTCCAAAATAATAATCTGCATATTTTAGTCTAATATTTGGATCACTTTTCATCCACTTGTTGAGAATATCCAGTTTCTCTCTCATAATTTTCACTGATATAGGATTTGTTACTTTTTCCTTTTCGTGAATGCTGAATGAACTGCTATATCTGTTTGTCCTTCCAGGAAAACCCAGGATCATGGTAAAGTCTCCATCCTTTATTCCCTTTGTGGAAATTGGAAGTACTTTTTTAGGAGAGATCGGCACATTGTCAACTGAATATGGAGCAGGTTTGCCATCTCTATTCCCATAAACCCTATACAAAGCAAAATCTCCCTTATGCTGAGGCCATTCCCAGTTATCTGTTTCACCGCCAAATGCAGCTACAGACACCGGTGGTGCACCTACAAAACGGATATCGGTATATACTTCGTAGTAGAACATATAATATTTTGATCCTCTCCACATTGAATTGCATGATGTCTCCATACCAGACTGTTTCGAATGCTTTGTTTCGATGATATTTGTAATTTTTCTCATGCCCCCTGGTATGTTGTTTTTCTTGAGTGAGTCTGAAATTTGTTTAATCTCATCCGTTACGTCTGTGACTTTTCTCAAGAAAAAGACTGATTTGCCTTTTATAGGGATTTCCTGACTGATATTCATAGCCCAGTATCCATCTTCGAGATAGTTCTTTTCAGGAGTGCTGAGTGCATGGATATCCGAATAAGCACAATGGTGATTGGTTATTAAAAGTCCCTTATCGGAAATAATACTTCCTGTACAACCAAAATCTAGTGCAACAACAGCATTGCTTACTGCTGAACCGCTTTCATCATAAATTAGTTTAGGATCCAATTTAAGGCCGGTTTTTTTCATTTGCTGAGTTAAATTTTTGTCAAGCAGATTGACAAGCCACATACCTTCATCAGCTCTTGAAATTCCGGATACAGAAAGCAGGAAAAGTATTACAAGAAATCTTGTAATTATATTATTTTTCATTATTTACTTTTTTAATTCTTGGATTATTTAGATTTTACATCATTTGGTTTGATAACAATAGTATGACCCTTTGTTTCGAATGAAAATTTTGGATCAGTCTCGCTAATCTCACCATCTTTTGATTTAACTTTCCATTTAGGTTGTGTAAGAGCAGCCCAGATTTTGTCGTCATCAAGCACAGCTTTTGAGTAAGTAATTCGGAATGCATAATCTTCATTGTCGTTAAGGACAACTGCTAAACCCAAGAATCCATCTATCATTGACAGATGGCTTGCAAGGTACGGAATGTACCTGGTAATAATTGGCTTATCGAGATTTTCATATACAATTTCATAAACAGCCTCATCCTTTCCTCCCCACTTTTCATAATTATCTTTGAAAGTCTTGTCAAATTTATACATCTGTCTTTCAAGAAACTCCCGTCTTGAAATTGTATCTATCTGATCAGACATTCCTTCATACTTGTAATCGACCTTTATAATATTTGTTTCTCCATTTTGAGCAGGCATTGCAAGCTCTTTCATCTCAACTATTGACTTGATGAAGGATTCATCAACAGGCTCGTTAACGTCCATATATAGTCTAACTGTGAGTGGGCAAGAATATTCTGTTTCCAAACCATAGTAACCTTTTTTTGTTAGACGGAACTGCATCCCGAGATAGTTTGGATCCATTTTGTCATACATCTTCTCAGTGTAAATTGTTACAACTTTGATCTGTGCTCCAACAGGAGGGGTTGCTATTTTAAATTTACCAGGTGTATAAATTGCCTCTTTTATTTTATCTGGATTAGTTTCTGAAGGGTCATAGAGAATAACAGCTTGGTGTTTTTTAACATATGTAGCTACTCCGTATACGCCCGGAACTTTCTCAAGTTGAGCCTTGAAAGCCATAGAACTTCCGTAACATTTCACAGAACGCAAGCCGTCAATTTCTGTTTTTTGAAGTTGTTCTATTTTTGATTGATCTGCCCATGTGACATCAATTGTCGGAAGTTCCCACATTGTACCCAAGAAAAATGCTGCAGCAAGTAAAATAACCGTCAATATTGCCGGAAGCCACCTTAACCCTTTCTTTTTTCCGAAAGTCAGTGCACCTTTGTCGCATGAAGCCACACACTCTCCGCAAAGTGTACAATCGACATGTTTCACATTCTCTACTTTGTCTACGTCAATACTGTAAGGGCATTTTTTTGCACACAATCCACAATTATTGCAAGTTTCTGTGTTTCGGTGAACTTTGAGAAGTGGAAATACCTTTGACTCAAGATAAAAAGATTCCCATATATAACCTATAAGACATGTAGCAGCAAGGAGGTAAACCCATGATATTGAAAGACCGCTGATTCCCAGAATGGCATAAATACCTACAAGCACTACAAAAGTTATTGTAAATTTAAAAATGTTGCTTATAGCGCCAAGTGGGCAAATATATTTACACCAAAACATTTTGATAAAGAAACTTCCCAAAACTAAAAGTGCGATTGCTGTGATTGCCATCCATAGAGTAATTTCACCTTTAAAGCCTGTAGCTATTGCATAATAAGGATCAAGATTTTTACAAAATAATTCAGAGTTTGTAATGGTAAAATAGAAGAGGATGAAGAGGAGAGCATATTTAACGAGTCTCAATACTCTGTCAAGTACTGAACCGTTTTTGATAACAATCTCTTTAATCTTCATTTTTGCGCGGAGTTTTCCAAGATACTCCGTAGCCCAGCCGAGAGGACAGAGATATCCACAAAAGAGCTTACTGAAAAGGACTACAGTAAGAGCCAGCACAATACCCATCATTATTTGGGCCATTGACATACTGCATGCTAATGACCCGGAGACTAAATATGTACTTAAGGATTCGAGACCGCCCATTGGGCAGTATGACTCAGGGTCAGCGGTTTGATTTCCGAAGACTTTAGTCAAAAAGACAATAATTGCAAGAAGGGTTCCCCATTGAAGTAAATGGCGAAGCCAATTTTTCTTGAATTTTTTCATGAACTGTGAGTTTTTTTGGTTAATATAAATTTTACATGTAATAAATATACAAAACTAACTAAATTTGTATCAAAATTAACTAAATTTGTATATCAAATAACATATTTACATATTAGACTTATTTTAAGCAAAAAGTTAAAAACAAAAGTTGCTTTTGTAATTACTTTTGTGAAGAACTGATAGTTACGTAAATTTAATTAACCCAATCGATGAAAAAAAAATTATTACTAATCATTCTGTCATTGTGTGTACTACAGCAGTTTGCACAAGCTGACGAAGGGATGTGGCTAATTAATGCTGTGGATAAGCAGCTGGCCACTAAGATGAAAAACAAGGGGCTTAAACTTGCTCCTAATGAGATTTATAACGAAAATGGCGGTGCTCTTACAGATGCAATAGTTGCACTTGATGGTGGAAGCTGCACTGCAAGTATTATCTCACCCGAAGGTCTTCTTATTACTAATCATCACTGTGCTTATGGTGATATTCAAGCAATAAGCACACCTGAGAATAATTATCTTGAAAATGGATTCTGGGCCATGAGCCGTGATAAAGAGATACCTATAAAAGGGAAAACAGTTACCTTCCTTAGAAAAGTACTTGATGTTACAGATGAAACCAACAGAATAATAGATTCTCTTGACAAAATAGGGCCAAGAGGTATATTTTTTATGAGAAAAGTATCAGGAGTATTAGAAGATAGGTACAAATCTGACTTTGAGGTTTCATTAGCATCTATGTGGCGAGGAAGCAAGTACTATCTGTATTTTTACGAAACTTATTCGGATATCAGACTTGTGGGAGCACCTCCTGTTTCTGTCGGTGCATTCGGAGGTGAGACTGATAATTGGGGCTGGCCTCAGCATAAAGGAGACTTTGCTATTTACCGTGTCTATGCAGCAAAAGACGGTAAGCCTGCAGAATACTCCGAAGAGAATGTTCCCATTAAGGCAAACCGGTATTTAAAAATTTCCGCAAAAGGCTATAAACCAGATGATTATACGATGATCATTGGTTATCCTGGTTCTACAAACAGGTATATGTCCTCGTTTCAGCTTAAACAAAAACAGGAGATTCTTAATCCTGCAATATACACTGTTCGCAGAGCTAAACTTGACGTTTGGGAGAAATATATGGAAAAGGATCCTGCTATCAGACTCATGTATGCAGACAAATATTTTTCTATCAGCAATTATACTGACTATGCAAAATGGGAGAATAAATGCCTTGAAAGGTTTAATGTGCAACAAGTTCTTGAGGAAAGAGAAAAAGAACTTGCAGAATGGATTGCGGCTAATCCGGAGCGGCAAAAAAAATATGGAAATGTTCTTTCAGATTTAAAAAAAGGATATGAACTCACTTCTGATATAGTAAAAATCACTGAATATTTTCGTGAATCGATGATTCGAGGATCTGAGATTATAGGAATAGGACAAAGATTCAGTTCATTGATTAACAGTATGACCAGAGCAAAACAGGATTCTATTGTTCCTGGCAGTAAAGAGTTGATATCATTTATGCAGTCAAGTGACAAGATCTTTTCTCAATGTAATATTGAAGCAGACAAAGAACTCTTCAAGGTTATGTTGGGTTATTATCTGAAGGAGGTGCCAAGAAGTTTTTATGATAAAGATTTTATAAAACTTGCAGACTCATTCGGTTGTGATGCTTCAAAGATAGCTGATTATATTTTTGACAAAAGCGTTGTCACTAATCCCGACAGGTTGAAGGAGTTTTTCTCAAAGAAGGTCAGCATCAAGGAGATGGAAACAGATCCGATATTGATAATTGTAAATACTAGCAGGATCATTGAGTATAACAGGACTGAAAGTAAAATACTGGACGATGCCGGACTGGATATGCCATCATTGAGAACAGCGTATGTGCATGCCTTGTATGAGATGCAGAAGGAAAAGGGGATAGCTGTCTATCCTGATGCAAATTCAACTATGAGACTTACTTATGGCGAGGTTGGTTCATTAAGACCTGCTGACGCCGTATATTATCATTATCAGACAGAAGCTAATGGCATTCTTGAAAAATATAATCCTAAGGAGTATGACTTCAAGCTTGATTCTAAAGTCAAGGGAATGCTTGAGCAGAGAGATTGGGGTATGTGGGGAGAGAAAGGTAATCTTTATATAGATTTTCTTACTGACAATGATATAACCGGTGGCAACTCTGGCAGCCCTATAATGAATGGTAAAGGTGAACTAATCGGCCTTGCTTTCGATGGCAATCGAGAATCAATGGCTGGTGATGTTTATTTTAAGGAAGAATACAATAAATGTGTAAATGTTGATATTCGTTATATACTATGGGTCATTGATAAATTTGCTGGTGCAGGGTACCTTATTGATGAAATGAGTATTGTCCGATAATTAAGATTAAACTTCTCCCTCTCTGTCAGACGGTTCGAGATAGATCTTTTCGTATTTGATGTTTCGCCAGAATCTTTCGATGAAGATATTGTCGATTGCACGTCTCTTGCCGTCCATGCTGAATTTTAAACCCGGGTACGAAGCGCCGACTTATAGCTTATTCAAGACACTCGCGGTACCAGCGGTCATCGTATTGGACAGCGACCATCCTACGATGTAGCGGCTGTAAACATTAATTATGGCAATTAAGTACATGTGACTGCCCCCTAACGGAATATGAAGCTGCCCAACTTTCTTGGAGAGAGCATCTTTCTCCTTTTCACCCTCTGTCTTGGGCGTGTCCCTTTCGAGAACAACATCCGCGTTGAATAAAAATTGACTTTTCCATGTAGAGATATGACTCGGGTTAAGTTCATACTTCCTCGCAATCTCCTGGACTGTTTCTCTTTCTTAAAGCACCTCTAAAACTATCTTCGCTTTAAAGCCTGCACTGTAAGTTTTCCTTTTCTTCATGACGACAAATTAATACTATTTTTTAATGATACTTATTGTTTAAGATTTATAATAATGTAAATTTGAACAATGTCTTTGTAGAAATAGACCTCAATAACCATTTAAAAAATAATTTTATGAAACATCAAATTGTTACCACTTCACATGGATCGCTTCTCAGAGGTATTATTGCCTTGATTATTGGCGGATTGGCTGTTTTTATGCCGGATATTACCTTACGGAGTTTCGTTATCTACATCGGGATACTGATTCTGATTAGCGGAATAGTTTCTCTTGTTTTTTCTATTCGCAGTGAAGAAAAAAGCTCTAAAAACATCCTTATGGCAGATGCCATATTCAATCTCATTTTCGGATTACTGTTTGTACTATTGCCGGCAACAATGGTCAATATTTTTGTCATTGCCATGGGCATCGGATTTCTGTTGATCGGCATAATTCAACTCATCGCCACATTGAGCATCCGACGCGACTACGGCTGGTCGTGGATTTATTTCGCTATTTCGATGCTGATGATCATTGCAGGAATCATTCTGTTTACCAACCCTTTCACCAGCGCCCAGACCATTCTCATCTTCATCGGCATATTTTTGCTGATCTATGGTGTCTCGGAAGTGTATATGGCATGGAAATTAAGCAAAAAACCGACGGTCTAAGATGATAATCAAATTAAGTAAGGAAAAGCAAAGACAACAATCAAAGCAATACAAATCATGATAGCGAACAAAATAATCTGAAAAAATAAGAATCTCCGGCTTCATTGCAGGATACCCAACTTCCTGCGACTTTTTACTCGTAGCAATATTACAAAACCTGGAACCAACAGTACGTGACCGAATGGAATCACCGTCACAATAACCTGTTGAGCTACAGTAGTTTTTACGCTACATCGTAGGATGGCGCTGTCCAATACGATGACCGCTGGTGCCGCGAGTGTCTTGAATAAGCTATAAGTCGGAATGGCACCCCGGAGATAATCAATACAGACCAGGGGAGCCAATTCTCCCGTCCCGAGTCTTCAGCGTACTTTTCTTCGTACCCGGGTTTAAAATTCAGCATGGACAGCAAGGGACGTGCGATCGACAATATCTTCAAGAATAAATTTGCTGTAAATCCATTTGCAAGCGTTCGGCTTCAAATACGGGTGTTGCCTCTGGTAAAGTCACAATCACAACCTCTCAATTTAAAAACTACGAACATTTTTTCTGTTTTTTATAATAGATAGTATGAGATAGAACGAAAGTTTATTATTTTTGTAACGAACAAATGTTCATAATATACTAATAGGATAAAATATAGTCGATAAGGCTAATTTGTGCAAACCTTTTGAAATATTTGATTTGTCAAAGATTGGTTGCTTTGTCTGACTGTGATTGGGGGATCTTGACCAATTATTTAATGGTTCTTCAATAAAGAGTGGATTTGATGATTTTGTAAAAGCTATAACTAAATAGATTATTGAGATGGAACTTTTGAATGAACTCAAAAAAGACTTTCGTTTTGTCGAAGGTTTTAAGGCGTGCATAAGTTGTGGTACTTGCACGGCCATATGTCCTGCAGCCGAATTCCGCGATTATGATCCAAGAATAATCACAGAAATAGTCCAACGAGGTAATGAAAATGAATTAGAGAAACTGCTTAAAAGTGATACTATTTGGTTTTGCGGAGAGTGTCTATCTTGCAAGACAAGATGCCCACGTGGTAATACTCCGGGGTACATTATCCAGGCATTACGAGCGCTTTCGATAAAGACTGGTTTTTTTGTATGTAGTGAACAGGGAAGGAAACAATTGGCAATCAAGCGAACTGTTGGAGATCATATTCTCAAATATGGATACTGTGTTTATTTAGACGAGGTTGATACCGGGATGTACCCTGAACAAGGACCTGTTTGGGATTGGTTGAAGGAAAACAGATTTGAAGTACTTGAAAAATTAAGCACAAATTATAACAAGACCGGGAAAGGAACTTTAAGACTAACATCAGAAGAATCGCTTAGTGATCTAAAGAATATTTTTGATGAGACAGGAGGTACTGAAAGGCTGAATTTAATTGAAGAGTACAGCCAGAAAGCAGCAGAGAAAATGGGGATTGAATTTAGTGAGGGGAAGGATGAGTATTTTATGGAATTATATGAAAAGTAGTAATTATGCAACCAATAATTAAAAGTAAAAGTTGGGAGTCATATCAGAAGCATATTGCTGAAGATAACTATTATTTTGCAAGGAGCTGCATCAGACAGAATTTCTTCCCTGCTGCAGAGGGTCTTTTTCTTGATATAATGCATAATGATTTGCATAAGGATATTTATGATGATGCTCGTCAAACTACATGTACTGGGATTGCATATCATTCCGGAATAATCCCGTTCGAGACAACAATGGGAGTTATTGCACGTCAGTTTTCGCTTATGACTGAAGCTGGATATGAGAACTTTGTAGTCTCTTGTGTCACATCGTTTGGATTATATACAGAGACTCTTGAAACATGGAAAGAATTCCCGGAAAAAGAGAGAGAAATAAGGGATGCTCTTTTGAGAGCAACTGGAAGAACTTTTGAGATTCCTAAAAATTTAGTTCATGCCAGTGACTTGATATATAAGTTTCGTAAAGAGATATCTTCGAAGTTGAAATATCGTTTGGTTAACAATAAAACCGGACAACCTTTAAACGTTGTTGATCATATTGGGTGTCATTATGCAAAAATATTTCCTAAAGAGGGAATAGGTGGAGCTGAGTTTCCATATGTTCTTGCAGGATTAATAGATGAGTGGGGAGGTTCCCAGGTAGATTATCCCGAAAGACGACATTGTTGCGGATTTGGATTTAGACAATATCTATTGAAATCAAACAGAAGTTACTCAGTTTCTAATACAAAAAAAAAGCTGGACTCAATGGAACCTTTTCATCCGGATCTGATCATTGCTAATTGTCCAGGATGCACTTTCTTTTTAGACAGGTGGCAGTATGTCATATCTGAAATCGAAGGTAAGATATATGGAGATAATGGATATGGAATTCCTGTGCTGACATATGAGGAATTAGCTGGACTGCTTATGGGATATAATCCTTGGGATGTAGGCTTACAGCTTCATCAAGTAGCAGTAGAACCATTATTGGATAAACTTGGTGTCAAATATAACCCGGATGACAAGTATAAAGGAAGAGACGGGAAGATTTTGAAGTTACCACAACAATCCTTATTAAAGATGTATTGAATAAATTTTAATAAGGATGATTATTTCATTCCCAATTTCTCAAGCAGAGCTTCAGGTCTTGGATCCCTGCCCCTGAAGTTGCGATACAAAACATCTGCATCAATAAGATTACCCTTTGAAAGGATATTTTCACGGAAGGATGCAGCAACCTCCTTGTTGAAAATTCCTTTTTCTTTAAAGAGTGAAAATGCATCTGCTTCAAGAACTTCTGCCCACTTATAGCTATAATATCCGGCAGAATATCCGCCTGAGAATATGTGGCTGAAAGAGGTTGATGTACAGGTAGAATCAATAAGTGGCATTAATTGGGCTTTCTGTGTGGCTTCACGTTCGAATTCCATAACTCCCTTGTCTGGAGTCTCAGTGACTGTATGCCATGCCATATCATTTATTCCGAACGAAATTTGACGCACAGAATTATATCCGCTTAAAAAGTTTTTGGAGTCAACAATCTTTTGAATCATTTCCTGAGGAATAATTTCACCGGTTTCGTAATGCTTTGCAAAAGATAAAAGAAAATCCGGTTCTGTTGCCCAATTCTCCATGATCTGCGAAGGCAATTCCACAAAATCCCGCTTGACATTTGTACCTGTCAGGCTGGCATAACTTCCTTTTGCAAACATGCCGTGAAGGGCATGCCCGAATTCGTGTAACATTGTGGTTACTTCGTAGAATGTGAGAAGAGATGGTTTATTCTCAGTTGGTTTTGTAAAGTTGAAAACTAGAGTAACGAATGGTCGATATTCAACTCCCTTCATAATATACTCCTCTCTGAAATTTGTCATCCATGCTCCACTGTTTTTGCCTTCACGAGGGAAGTAATCTACATAGAGTAAAGACAAGAACTTTCCGTCAGCGTCAAAAACTTCAAATACTTTTACATCAGGATGGTAAACAGGAAGAGATTTGTTTTGGACAAATTTCAGTCCGTAAAGAGAATCAGCCAGACTGAAAACTGCTTTTTCAACATTTTCAAGCTTGAAATATGGTTTTAAAAGTTCATCATTGATTGAGAACTTTTCATGTTTATATTTTTCAGAATAGTAACTGAAATCCCACGGCATTAACTTGCCTTTGAATCCATTGGCATCTGCATAGGCTTGAATATTCGCCAGATCTTTTCTTGCATAAGGAAGTGACTTGTCAAGTAGATCTGACAGAAATTTATTAACTGTTTCGGGATTCTTAGCCATGTTGTCAGATAGAATATATTCTGCATGATTTTTAAAACCGAGCAGTTTTGCTCGTTTCGCTCTCAGACCAACAATTTTTTTGATTATTTCCTGATTGTCAAATTCATCACCAAATGCTTTTCTATTTGATGCTTTCCATAATTTTTCCTTAAGTTCCCTATTCTCACTATATTGAAGAAATGGGCCATAGCTTGGATATTGAAGGGTATAAACCCAACCTTCTAAAGAACGACTTTTAGCTTCTGAAGCGCCCATTTCTTTAACGAACTCAGGTAAACCCACAAGTTGGGAACTGTCAGTAATGTGTAAGAAAAACTTATTTGTTGCTCCCAGAACATTCTGATCGAATTTTTGACTCAACTGCGCCAGTTCATTATCAATTTTTTTAAGTTCTGCCTTCTGTTTGGGATTTAAATTTGCTCCATTTCTTGTGAAACTCTTGTAAGTCTCTTCAAGTAAACGTTTCTGCTCCTGATTAAGTTGCAGGGAATCCTTAGCTGAGTATACACTTTTTATTCTGTTAAACAGCTTTTCATTGAGCATGATATCGTTGCCAAAGTCAGAGAGCATGGGAGAGACTTCAAGCGCAACCTTCTGCATGGATGAGTCTGTATTTGAACCGTTTAAAGCAAAGAAAATGGATGCAATATTACTCAGGTTGCGGCTTGCAAATTCGAGAGCTTCAACAGTATTTGCAAATGTTGGAGCGTCAGGATTGTTAATAATTGAATCTATCCTTGCCTTTGAAGCAGTAATAGCTGCCTCAAAAGCAGGTTTGAAATGAAATGTTTTGATTTTATCGAAAGCAGGAGCACCATATTGGTTGTTCGATGTTAACAACAATGGGTTTTCTGTCATTTTACGGTCACATGATTGAAGAATAATAAGGGCGATCAAGACGATTACTGTGCCAAGCTTAGTCATACTTTATTGAATTTGGATTACGAGATATTTAGTCTGTTCCCAAAAAGCCTTTGGATCGGTAATTTTAAGAACAAGCATTCCGGCTTCATCCTCTTCAATAGAATATGTTCCTGTCGGGTGTAATGACATAACTTTTGCTTTAGTTGCATTTAACTTGATCTCTCTGAGTTCCCTGATGTCGATTTTCACAAATGCTGATTGCTCTGCTTGATAAGAAATCTTGGCTGATCTGAACAAACCGCCTTTTGACATTACGTTGGCTGCAATAAGGTCTGCCTTTGTACCAACAATATAATATCCGGTGTTTATTTGAGCTTCTTGTGATGAGATAGTCTCTTTCTGAGAGGAACTTTCTGCACTCAGGCTGGAAACGTCGTTTTTGAGTGTTTCAACAGTCTCTTCGAGTGAGGAAATCTGTTGTGTCTTGACTTTTATCTGATTTTCCTTCTCTTCCAGTTGTCTTCCGAGATCAGCTATAAGTTCTGATTTAGCATTAAGTTCTGCTTCGAGAGCATTAAGCCTTTTCATAAATTGAGCAGACTGGATTCTGCTGTCATTTTTTAGCTTTTCAATTTGTTTTTTGTAATTCTTAATTGCTTCTCCAATGGCTGTGACGTCTGACATCAAACGATCTCTGGAACTTGCATTAACTTCAGCTCCTCCTTTTTGAGACTGCAATACAAGTATATTTTCAGCTTCCCTTATAGATTTAAGTCCATTTTCAACCTCATTGAGAGTAGAAAATACTTCTTCAAACTCGGCACTTTTAGTGGCAGTTAATGTGGATAATGAATCCATTTGAGCCTGCAGGGCTTTATACTTTTTTGAGCTCTCCACGCAGGATGACAGAGAGATGGCGAAAAAAGTTATTAATAAGACTGTGAGTAATTTTTTCATGGCTTTATTTATTAAAGAAATTTTCAAATTTTGTTAAATTTTTATGTTTCAAAAATAGCTATAATTTTGATAGATTGTTAACTATTGGACATTTTTGTGATCTTAATCATATTACGTGATTTTATTACAAAGCCAGTGTCATAACACACAAAACATGTCTCTCCTGAAGGGTTTATTTGAATTGATGTGAAATGCGTTAAATCCACTCCTTCATCAATAGCTTGATTAATATCGATAAAGACTTCGTCTTCGGAAATAAATTTGTTGAATATGCGATTATTACGGAGAAGAATTTTGTTTACTTCAGCTATTCTGATAAGCTCAGTTTTCCTTTTTTTATTGTGAAAAGAGTTTCTACACATATCAGAACAAAATTTCTTATCGCTTCTTCCTCGTAACTCCTTTCCACATTCCTTACAAATTCCCATATCATTTAATCATAATTGTGAAGAATTCAAATGTATTGATAATAAAACATCAAAAAGTATATAATCGCCAAAAATTACGTTGATTTCTAATATTTGTTTGATTTTAAAAATTGATAAAAATAATATAATTGATGAAGTAGTTAGATTAAACGTATATAAACGTTTATAAGTCATTTAAGATATTTTTTTTGCTTTTATTTGTCTCGATTTTAATTTATAAAAATTACAAGATGGAAAACTGGGTAAATAAGGTGGAGTTAAGAGGAAATGTCGGCTTTGACCCAAAGCTGATTTCACTTGAGGATGGAGGATCATTTATAAGATTTTCACTGGCAACTAATGAGACGTTTAAGAACAGAAAAGGCGAATTGCATGAGGAGACAGTCTGGCACAACATTATTGCATGGAATGGCAAAAACATACCTGACTTTTCTCAAATTAAAAAAGGCAGTTACTTGCATGTTACCGGAAGAATTAAGCCGGTTCAGTACCAGACAAAAAGCGGCACTGAAAGACATACCTATGAAATTATTGCAGTAAGTATCAAGCTTCTCGATAGGGAAAGCCTCGAATAAAAATATTATTGTAATTTTACGGCATTAATCGACCGTAAAATGAGGGATTTTACTATTTATAACACTCTTTCCAGAAAAAAAGAAAAGTTTGAGACTATTCATCCTCAAATGGTAGGCATATATGTTTGTGGTCCTACTGTATATGGAGATGCACATCTTGGACATGCAAGGCCTGCTGTAACGTATGATGTTCTGGTTAGGCTTTTCAGGCATCTAGGTTACAAGGTCAGATATGTAAGGAACATTACAGATGTTGGTCACCTTGAGAGCGATGCAGACGAAGGAGATGATAAAATCTTAAAAAAAGCAAAGCTGGAACAACTGGAGCCAATGGAGATAGTACAGAGGTACACAAATCGCTTTCATGAATGTATGAGATTGCTAAATACACTTCCTCCTGATATTGAACCGAGAGCCTCAGGACATATTATCGAACAGATTGCGCTTGTGAAAACTATTCTTGATAATGGCTTTGCATACGAGAGTCGTGGTTCGGTCTATTTTGACGTTGAGAAATATAATAAAAAGTTTAAATATGGAGTATTATCCGGCAGACAGCTTGAGGACCTTCAATCAAATTCAAGAAGTCTCGACGGACAGGATGATAAAAGGTCTCCATATGATTTTGCTTTATGGAAAAAGGCTTCGCCTGAGCACATAATGAGATGGCCTTCACCTTGGGGCGAAGGATTCCCGGGGTGGCATCTTGAATGTTCTGCAATGAGTGCAAAATATCTGGGTGAAGAGTTTGATATTCACGGAGGAGGAATGGATCTTCTTTTCCCACATCATGAATGTGAACTTGCCCAGAATACTGCTTCAAGAGGAGTTGGTGGAGTTCGTTACTGGATGCATAATAATATGATTACCATTAATGGACAGAAAATGGGCAAATCTCTTGGTAATTTTATTACCCTTGAGGAGCTTTTTGAGGGTAAGCATCAGATGCTCTCACAGCCTTTTTCTCCAATGACGGTAAGGTTTTTTATTCTTCAGGCTCATTACCGAAGTACTCTCGATTTTAGTAATGAGGCTTTGGTAGCGTCGGAGAGAGGTTTGAAAAAATTGATTCAGGCCTTAAAAGATGTAGTAAAATTACCAGTTGTTACAGAAACCTCAGAGCTTGGAGTTGATTCATTAATCGAAAAGATATATGACTCACTGTGTGATGATTTAAACACACCTGTCGCAATATCTCATATTTTTGATGCAGTAAAGATTGTCAATCAAGTTAAGGAAAAACAGCTAGTATTATCTCAATCAGAGAAAGAGGGCCTTGTCTATATTTTTAATATTTTGTTAACAGAAATACTCGGACTTAAGGATGATAAGGTTGAAAGAAGTGATATTGAGATTTTAGATGAGGTAATAAAATTACTGCTTGACATAAGATCAGAGGCTAAAAGGAAAGGAGATTTTACAACAAGTGACAAAATTAGAAATAATTTAAAAGCTCTTGGCATTGAAATAAGAGATACTAAAGAGGGGACGGAGTGGAGCTATTAAAGGATATGATTTCATTTATCATCTTTTTTTATATTTTTGCTTTAACTTTAAAAGGGCCTTTAATTGCGTTCGGGTTTTGTTATATTATCAATTGTGAGTTCTGCCATGTATCTTGTTGCCATCATGGGTATTGGCAGGTATGCTTGTTTTTGTAGCCACTCATCACATTTAGTTTTTTGGGGGATAAGTTCAAAATGTTCCTGTACTCAGCCTGATCACCCTTGTGATGATCCGAAAAATTGTTGCCCTTGTTGTGGCAGACATCTCATTTCGCATAGTGTTAAGAAAAATGATTGCTGCAGAGTAAAGTACAATTTTTTAAGGATAGATCAAAGTCAGTCCACAGTTAATCTGCTTTCAGATATTAAATCAACACTGGAGGCCATAATTCCTGTTCAGAGAATAATAATTGCGAAGTGGGTCACCACAGATTTGATAAAAAACTTTCAGGCTTTGTTTCGAAGTGTCACGGACCATTTATATGAAAAACACGGACAATTGATTTTATGATGAGAGTGAACTTTGGTTAACATCTCTGTCTTTTTATTGTTTTTTATTACATAACATTATTAAATAAAATATGAAGTTTTTTCCCACAAAAATTGTTCTTGTGGCACTTATAATTGTAGCGGCAGTAAGTTATGCAAGTGCCAAATCTCAACCTCGTTCTTTTGCAATCGTGGTTGACAAAAATACTTATGAAAACTGTCGTGCATCAATTGATAAATATTCCACAGCTGTGAGGCTTGATGGTCTTAATACTTTTGTGATAGTCGATAAATGGAATATTCCTGATTCTATTAGAATGGAATTGAAAAGACTATATCTAAATAACAATCTTGAGGGAGCAGTTTTAATAGGTGATATTCCTGTTCCTATGATTCGCGATGCGCAACATCTTACAACTGCTTTTAAAATGGATCAGCGGCGACCATGGAATCTTTCATCGGTGCCATCTGATAGATTCTATGATGATTTTGATCTAAAATTTAAATTTTTAAAAAGGGACTCCACAAATAATCTCTATTTTTATTACAATTTAGCATCTGACAGTCCGCATCATATTACATGCGATATTTACAGTGCCAGAATTAAACCTCCTACAGTCAAGGGCAAGGACAAGTTTCAACTTATTAATGAGTATCTTGAGAAGGCTGCACGGGAAAAAGGCATTCCTCGATCTTTAGGCGCAATTACCTATTTTGCAGGTCACGGCTATAATTCAGACTGTATGGTTGCCCGTGCTGATGAGCGTTATAGTCTCACCGAACAGTTCCCTTTTGTAGTGGCAGGTTATAACAGGTTGAACTATATTGACCATACCTATGATAATTATGTCAAATATCGTTTGATGGCAGAGCTTGCGCGAGAAGATCTCGGACTTGCAATACTTCATCACCACGGGTCTGAAGACAGGCAGTATTTGAATGGAACTCCTCTTGCTACAACTGCTTCAGACTGGATCGGACTTGCTAAAAAGTTTTTTCGTAGCAAAATCAGAAATTCAGACGATACTACTGCAAGCAAAAATTATTATATACGGGAATATGGAATACCGGAGAGTTGGGTAAATAATGCGTTTGATCCTGAAATCGTACGACAGGACAGCCTTAGTGACGAAGCTATTGATATAACTCTTCATGATATGGAGGGATATGTTTCAAATGCTAAAGTTGTAATTCTCGACGCTTGTTTTAATGGTTCTTTTCATCAGGACGATTATATAGCAGGACATTATATTTTTAATTCCGGCAATACCATGGTAGTCAAGGGTAATTCTGTCAATACTTTGCAGGATATTTGGACAAATCAGCTGATGGGGCTTTTCGATCTTGGCGTTTGTATAGGGAACTGGGCAAAGGGACAGATGACTCTTGAGTCTCATCTTTTTGGTGACCCTACTTTTCATTTTACTTCCAGCAGGCCTGATTTGAATAACATAAATGAGGCGATAGTGAGTCGTAAGGATGATGAAAAATTTTGGAGAAAAGCCATGAAAGATGCAAATGCTGATTACAAAGCGCTTGCCATGAAAATGCTTTATCAAGCAAATCAAATTTCTACAGACGAACTTTTGAGGATTCAAAAGGAAGAAAATCGCAGTGTAGTAAGACTTGAAGCATTCACACTTATTAATAAAAGCTATGATAAAAACTTGGTTCCTTCGATTAAATTAGGATTAAATGACAGTTATGAGCTTCAGAGAAGACTTGCCGCAATTTCGGCAGCTAATAATAGTTCGCCGGAACTTTTGGAGCAGATTGTCAGTATTTATATGCAACCCGGAGTCAGCAAAAGAGTTGAATTTCAGTTGAAGAGTGCTATAGAAAATTATCCTGAAGAGTTAGCTTTTGCTGCTATAGATAAAGCAATTAGTAATAAGAATTATCAATGGTACAAAGACAAGATGGACGAGAAAAAGAAGTTTGAATATTCATTTTCCGGTCAGAAGAAAGATTTTAATGCCCTATTAGATAAGTCAATCAGTGCCAAAGAGAAAAAATTTACAATAACTTCCTTACGTAACTCAACCAATCCGACATATTTAGACACACTTTTCCGTTTTATGAAAGAGTCGACAGACAATGATCTCAAGCAGTTACTTGCCGAGGCATTTGGCTGGTATACTCAGTCATGGAGAAGGGACGATATTGTCAACTTTTGTCAGGAGCAGTTGAATGTAGAGCAAAATGAACAGGTTAAAAGTGAACTTGTCAGAACAATAAATAGATTGAAAAATTAACCCACAAATATTTTCTGGACTATGATTAAACGCAAAAAACAAGTATCAGGTAGGAGGGATGGAATTCTTTCCTTTACTGTCTTAGTTTTGTTTTTGACAGCGGGATTCTGTACAGACTTGTCTGCACAGACAACTCAAGGCGGAAAAGCAACTCTAAGAGGAATTGTGATCGAGAAGGGTACAAATAATCCTATCGAATTTGCCACAATTCAGGTACTACCTCAAGGATCTGTTGCCACAACAGATAAAAAGGGGGAGTTTATTATTGAAAAATTGTCACCCGGAAAGGTGAATGTGAAGATTTTTTTCTTGGGCATGGAACCAGTTGATACCACATTCTTCATGCCTGCAGGAATGATTGAGGTGAAGTTTGAAATGCAGTATAGTTCTTTCAGACTGAATGAAGTTTCTGTTGTTGCCAAAGAGAGTAAGGCTGGTCAGGCCACAGCTTCCAATATATCGAGACAGGCTATGGACCACTTGCAAACGAGCTCTCTTTCTGATATTATGCAACTTCTACCAGGAGGAGTAATAGCCAACCCAAGCCTCACAACTGCTAAGACTTTTACTATTAGGACAATAGATAATTCCACCACTGGTGCAAACATGAACAGTCTGGGTACTGCTATTTATGTAGATGGATCTCCTTTGTCTAACAATGCCAATCTACAGGCTTTAACACCTACCATAACAGGCTCTGCAGGTGCAGTGGCTGGTGGAGCCAGCCCTAATTCAGGATTTGACATAAGGTCTATTTCTACTGACAATATTGAATCAGTTGAGGTCATAAGGGGTATTCCCTCTGTGGAATATGGAGATTTGACTTCAGGGGCTGTAATCATAAGATCTAAAGCTGGTCGCGAGCCTTTTACTGTAAGGTTTAAAACAGACCCTCATATCTATCAAGCTTCAGTGAGCAGGGGAATATCTTTGGGTGAGAAAAAAGGTAATTTAAATATCAGTGGTGATTACGCATACAGTACTGCTGACCTTACAGAATCCTATGTATACTATCAGAGAGTCACAGCCAAGGCTCTGTATTCCAATGTTTTTAACAATCTTGTGTCTAATACTTCACTGGATTTTACAATGGGTAAGGACACTCGGGAATTAAATCCTAATGATGCGAGAAGTCAACTGACTTCTGGAGCTAAGGAATATGGATTTAGGTTTAATACTAACGGGACTTGGAATATTAACAAAGGATGGCTTAATAATGTGAAGTATGCATTATCAGCTAATTATACAGATAAACATTCCTACAGAAGTGAGCTTTTGGGTAATGCTTTTGCTGCCTATTCAATGTCCAATACTGATGGAGCGGTTTTAAGCAATAAACCCGGGCAGAAAGTTTATGACATCTATGGACATGAGCTTACAAATATTCCTCCGGGTGAAAGTAGTTATTATGCTACTATATTGCCAAACGAATATAAGAGTAGATATGATATTTATGGAGATGAACTGAACATTTTTGCCAAGGTGAACGGAACCTTTACAAAAACTGTTGGTAATGTTTTAAACAGAATAGTAATAGGTGCAGATTTTAAATCTGATGGCAATCTTGGTGATGGAAAGGTGTATGATTTGGCAAATCCGCCTTATAGAAATTTAGGCAGTGAAAACTCTTCTCCGAGACCAAGGAAATATTCGGATATTCCTTTTGTAAATCAACTTGGAATTTATGCAGAGGAGAATATGGTCTGGTCTTTTGGAAAGAGAGAATTATATATACAGGCTGGTGGAAGATATGATAATATAGCAGGAAAAAATTTTGTAGCGCCTCGTATTAATGCTTCAATAGAAGTAATACCCGATAAATTTTTCATTCGTGGAGGTTATGGTGTAAATGCCAAGGCACCAACTATCCTCTATCTCTATCCCGAAAATGCATATTTTGATTTTGTTCATTTTAATACTCTTAATAGCTCTATAGTACCAACAAATGAACAGCTGCTATTAATCTCTACCAGATCTTTCAATACCAAGAATTCAGATCTGAAGATAGCGTCTAATAAAAAGAGTGAAATAGGTATTGATTTGAAGATTGATAAAATGCGCTTTTCTGTTACTGCTTATGACGAAAAACTAAAAAACGGTTACTATCTTTGGTATTCTGTAGACAACTTCAAGTTAATTAATTATATTCAATATGAAGTTGGGCAGGCTAATGCAGGTGCAATACCTCTATTGAAAGAGAAAAGCAGAAGCAATATTTTTGTAAGTTATGCGAGCCCAATGAATAATACAAGGAGTCATAGCAGGGGCGTTGAATTTGATTTTGATCTTGGAAGGTTTGACCAGATTAGGACATCTTTTGTTTTAAATGGTGCCTATATGAGGACAACAGACTGGAATGCCGGTAACAAATTTGGAACTAACAAAAATGGTAATAGTCTGGAGAAGAATATAGCAATATATGAACCAGCCAATTCCAAAGATGAGAGGGAACGTTTTACTACAACTTTGCGTGCAACACACAATATTCCAGCTATTGGATTTGTTCTTACTGCTACTGCTCAGGTAAACTGGATCAATAAGACCTGGACAACATATGGAAATGATTCAGTATTTGTAGCATATATTTCATATGAAGATGGTTTAGTTCATAATCTTACTGAAAATCAAATAAGGGAGCTTACAAATAAACAAGGTCCTACTTATGACCAACTGGAGTACATGCTTGATGTAAAAAGTGCCGTTAGACATATTGCGGAATCATATTTTCCAGCATTAACCATCAATTTAAACCTAACAAAGGAGATAGGAGAACTTATGAAAGCCTCATTTTACGTGAATAATATGTTCAATACACGTCCTAAATATGAGAGTAAAAGATACCCGGGTTCATTTACCAGGTTGAATGTGCCGATTTATTTCGGCTTTGAATTTACTGTAACTATCAAATAGTCTAAAATGATGTGGTATGAAAAATAAAATAAAGATATTTATGGTATTTCTGTGGGCTTTTGCAGGCTTAACTGCTTGTGATCAATTTGATGATAATGCCCATACTAAGAAGGTAGAGCCAGTAAGATCGGTCATAGTATTGGATCTTCAACTTGGAGATGCTCCAACTCCTTCTGAGTTTAATGTTAAGCTGATCAATTATAATGAGAGGTATGAGATAAACAAGACAATGTCTTCTGATGGTATGCTGACAGTTGATGATGTGATTCCAGGTATATATACAATCACTGTTTCTGCAGAAATGAATGAGCACGGCTTTACTTATAATTATAGCGGAAGCGTGGTAAATACTGAGATTATCAGATCCGGGGTACGTCAAGTAGTTAAAGTAGAATCTTCGAAAGCTGGCAATCTTGTTTTAAAGGAAGTTTTTTATTGTGGTTCAAAGACCCCTTCAGGAGGTTCATATTTCAGGGATCAGTTTTATGAGATTTATAACAACAGTGAAACAGTCCAAAATGTTAAAGGCCTATGTATAGCCATTATCAATCCTTTGACTGCCACTGCAAATCTTCCTGTATGGGCAGGAGAAGATGCTGATAAATATGTATATGCACTTCAGATCTGGCAAGTACCTACAGATCAGGATTATCCTCTGAACCCGGGCGAATCTATAATAATTGCACAAATGGCGGATAATCATCAAAAACCGACATTGAATCCAAATAGTCCTGTGAATCTAATTACGGCTGAATTTGAGACGCTTGTCAGGACAAGTTCGATTATAAGTGATAATCCGGCAATTAACATGACTATGGCATTTTGGCCGTCCCCTACTCCTCAATGGCTGACAACAGTGTTTGGAGGGGCTTTCGTAATCTATTTCCCATCACAGCCAATAGTGCCTGCAAATTATGTAACGCCTGTAGGTTCGACAACAAAATGTTACAAGATTCCAATTTCGGAAGTTGTTGATGCTCTGGAATTAGTGGGTAATGTTAACCAGATGAATCTTAAGAGGATGCCAACAGTGCTCGATGCAGGTGCAGCTACAGTCGGAGGAACTTATAATGGTAAAAGTGTTGCCAGAAAAGTTAAGGAGACTGTAAATGGAAGAGTTATCCTTTATGATACAAATAACAGTACCAACGATTTTGAAGTGATGGATACTCCTATGATACGGCGATATGGTGCAAAAGCTCCTTCATGGAATACTTGGGATTAGTGTTTAACAAAAGCAACGATATGACAATGAAAAATTTTAAATACATATATTGGGCGGGAGTCTTGATAACTACACTTCTTACTACTAATGTGGTAACAGCCCAGGATGCTGCGGTTAAACGTACATCTCCGGCATCCATTGAACGACTTAAAGCCGGATCGCTTTGGATGGATACTTATAATGGAGCAGGTCTGGTTTTGGATAATCTTTCATATTACAGTGACCTTAAGTTTGCTTATGGTTATAAAAACGGGGACTATAAACTTAACAGTGATGGAGAGAGAGAAAGAGCAATAACAGTCTCTTCGGAAGGTGGTCTCAAATTTGGAGGTGGTTATATTTGGGGTAGCTTCTCATATGTCAATGAAGCGCAGAGGAACACACTGTTTAATACTACAATGCTCGATTTTGACAGAAGAATGCCATATTATACAGTTGACAAAAATTTGAGTGACTTTCTTAAACAGTCCTATAATCTGGCCATGAAAGTCGCCAGTAAACCATTGTGGAATAAAGTTATACTTGGTGCACAAGCAGAATACAGAACAAAAGTTGGTGCTAAACAAATGGATCCACGTTCGGAAACATATGTTTATTCTATAAACGTCAAACCTTCTGCAGTAGTGATTATGGGCAATCATCGAATCGGAATTAACTTCGAATATCAAAATCTTGTTCAGGAATCAACAACTACTAACAGTGACACTCAAGTCAATCAGGACGTGTTTGTTCTCAGAGGGTTGGGCAATGGTTATGAAGCTACTGTCGGAGGTCTTCAATCTCTCGGCATGTTTGTGTACAAGGGCAACCAGGTTGGTGGAGGTCTCCAGTACTCATATTTGATGGATGAGTACAGGTTTTTACTGTCTGGAAATTATATTTATGGGATGGAGGATGTAATTAGTTCCCCATCAAAACCTAAAAAGGAAGGTACAGTTAAAACTCAGGAGATAGAAGCAAAACTTGTTGCAATCAAGGATGGTGATAATCTTCAGAGGCTTGAACTATCTTATGCCGACAGCAAGTTGGATGGTATCGAATATGTCCAGCAACTGGATAATACTTATGAAGTTCAGCGCTGGGTGGTTCTTTACAAAAGCATACGTTCTGATTATAAGGAGCAAATAGCCTCTTTCAAGTATGATTTCTTCAGAGGTGCTGATAAAAACTACAAATGGAGAGCTGGTGTTCTGGCACAATATAAGAAGAACGATGATATTTACTATATCCCAAGATCTACAGAAATGGTAGAAAATCTCTTTATGGGCATCAACGGCAAATATAGTTTTGGCCTTGGGAAAAAGTCTAATCTTCTGGTAGGTGCTAACTTTGTTTATAAGGACAATTTGGATGGTCATTATAATTATGGAGGTGCAAAACCAGACTCATATATCATTACAGATTTCATGACACCCGATTTTGAATACATGACCAACAGCTATTCAATGTTTGGTGGTGATGTTAGTTATGTAACATCTATAAGTAAAAATGGACGTACAAGTCTGTTTGTCAAGGCAGCCGTTGATTATTACAAACCTGTCGATTTGGATAGTGACAGGATTCAGTCAACATTCACACTTGGCTTTACATTCTAACAGGATGATGAGAAAATTTATTCTTACCTTATTGCTGGTCTCTCTCTTCTTCTCCTCTTGGGCTGGAGAGAGAGGCTTTGCAATTTTTGTGGACAAAGGGACTTTCAACGTGTGTCAAACTGAATTGAAGGCGTACGAATCAATGTTAAGAGCTGAGGGTTTTACTACATTTCTTTTACCTGACGATTGGGAAACTCCTGAACAGGTGAAAGCTCAGATAGTAAAACTTCATGACCATGACAATCTTGAAGGAGCTGTTTTTGTTGGTCAGATTCCTGTTCCTATGATCAGAGATGCGCAGCACTTTACCTCTGCTTTCAAAATGGATCAAAAAAAATTTCCGATGTTTAATTCCTCTGTGCCTTCTGATCGTTTCTATGATGATTTTGACCTGAAATTTGACTTTATTGCAAAAGATTCTCTCAAGAGTCTTTTCTATTATTATTCGCTAAGATGGGATTCGCCTCAAAGAATTTCATGTGATATTTATACTGGAAGGGTGAAACCTACCAGAAGTGGTGAGGAGGGATACAGACAAATAAGTGATTATTTCAATAAACTTGTGGCTGAAAGAACTTCTTCCAATGAAATGAATGTTCTTGTCTCTTATACCGGTGAGGGATCTTTTTCCAACAGTCTTACTGCTTGGAAAGAGGAAGGAGTAACATTAAGAGAACAATTTCCTCAGGCATTTCATGACAGGAACTCTGCAAAATCTTTGTTGTTCTGCATGTATCCATATATGAAGGACATTGTGATTCATGAAATGCAAAGAAATGATGTGGATTTGATGTTTTTTCATGAGCACGGGACTCCTGACAGACAATATTTAACAGCTATACCTAAGGCAAATGCTATTGATCTATATCCAGAAGCAGCTAAATATCTTTTTAGAGAAAGATTGAGAAAGCTGCAAAAGGAAAATAAAGACCTTACTGAATTCAAAAAGAACTGGATGAGATATTATAATATCGATTCTACCTGGTTTGCAGGAGCGTTTGATCCGAAGCAGATAGCTGAGGATTCTTTGCAAGATATACGTACTGGCATTGTACTGGCGGATATTCCGAAAATTAAGCCCAATCCAAGAGTAGTAATATTTGATGCCTGCTATAATGGAGATTTTCGTGAGGTTGACTATATTGCAGGAGAATATATTTTTTCTCCCGGTAAGACAGTTGTATGTATTGGTAATACTGTAAATGTTTTGCAGGACAAGTCTTCAAGCGATCTGTTAGGCCTTTTGGGGCTTGGTTACAGTATTGGAGAATGGGCGCAGCAGACAAATATTCTCGAATCTCATATTATTGGAGATCCAACATTTATTTTCAAAAAAACGATCATTGCTACTAAAGAACCTTTTTCTGGAAGAGCTGACTTGAGGTCAAAAGACACTCTGTATTGGCTTAACTTTTTCAATAATGCCAGTCATCCAGATCTTAAAGGACTTGCACTTCATAAACTTTTTGAACTAAATTATAGACAAATGTCTGATTTGTTGTTGAAAACATATCAAACATCTTCATATTACATGCTTAGGTTGCAGGTTTATCATTTGTTGCAATTCTATATGGATGGCAATTTTGAAAAGATGTTGATGCAGGCTGTAACCGATCCATATGAGTTTATAAGAAGAAAAGCTGTTTATTCTATGGGAAGAATAGGGAAGGATGATTTCATCCCATATATAGCCTCGGTGTATGTTAATGATTTTCTCGACGAAAGGGTTGAGTTTAATGCAATTTTCTGTCTTGATCTGATGAATTTGGACAAAATGGAAAACGAGGTTTTGAAGCAATTAAACGAAGCGAACTGGTTATTTGATAAGGAAAAAAAGATAGCAGATTTTAAAAATGTAATGGCTTCAAGACGCAGAATGGCAGAATACAGTCTTGATCTGTCAAACAAGAATCTTAAACTCAAGTCTCGCCAGATGGGGGTCAGCGTGTTGAGGAACAATCCGTATCATCAGCTGGTTGACGATTATTTGAGGATACTTGCCGACAAGGATGAATCTGTGGAATTGAGGACTGATCTTGCAGAGGCTCTGGGCTGGTTTACACTTTCATATAGAAAAAGTGACATCGTATCTGCATGCAGAACCCTGGCAGCAGAAAGTGGTGTCAATCCTGTTCTGAGAGCAGAACTGCTCAAAACTGCAAATAGGTTGGAAGTTTATATGCGTTAGAATTGAAAAGATGAAAATTAAATATATAAAAATAGCGATACTTACCGGTCTGCTTTTTGGTGTGACTGATTCGTTTGCAAAAAGTCTGTTTATTCCAGCAGAGGGAAAATTTGATAGTAGATTTTTAATAGTTATTGATCAAAAGAGTTTTAGAGCTGTTAAGGCTGACGTTTTGGCCTATAAAACTCAACTTGAAAGTGAAGGTCTTGGTGCAATGATTCTGGCTGGAGAGTGGGATGATCCAATGAAACTCAGGAAAGAGATAGAGGTGATCTACAAGAAGAAACCAGTGATGGAAGGGGCCGTGTTTATGGGGGATATACCTATTGTCAGAGTCAGGAATTTTCAACATGCCACAACTGCTTTTAAGATGGATGAAGAAAAATTCCCAATATTTGAATCTTCAGTCACTTCTGACAGGTTTTATGATGACCTTGATCTTGAATTTGAGTTTTTAAGCAGGGATGATAAATTTCCGAATCTTTTCTATTACAAGCTAAAGGAGAGCTCTCCCCAGGTTGTGGAAAGCGATTTTTATTCTGCCCGTATGTTGCCGCCTTCCGATATGAGATTTGGTAAGTATTTTCTTCTTTCGAGATATCTTAAAAAGGTTGTTGCCGCTCACAAAGAGAATAATCCGCTTGACAAGTTTGTAGTTTTCAATGGTCACGGATATAATTCCGATTGTCTTACCGCATGGCAGAACGAACAATTCTACATGCGCGAGGTTGCTCCGGAGGCTTTCAAGGTTTCTTCAGGCAATGGCTTTTATAACTATCGTCAGGATCCATTTATGAAATTCAAACTTTTTGAAAAATTACAGAAGCGTGGGACAGATCTTTTTATATTTCATGAGCATGGGGATTTTGACACTCAATATATAAACGGAGAATATCCGGCTGACAATATTATTGATTTTTCAGGTGACGATAGCACAGTTGAATCCATTTATGCAAATTCCAGATTTAACAGAGTCGGTCCCTTAAATGTTCTATCTATAGAATTAAGAAACATGTATCGCAAATATAAAGGCGACAAACGGGAGAATTTTAAGAAAGAGGTTATTGAAACCATGGGTTTTACAGACTCCTTTTTTGATCCTGAGGTCTTGGAGAAAAGTAGAGTGAGTGATTCAATTTTTTCTGCCAATTTTAATATTCGTCTTAAGGATCTCATAGCCATTAATCCAGAACCAAAATTTGTAATTTTTGACGCTTGTTATAATGGTTCATTTCATATGCCTGGATATGTCGCCGGATATTATGTTTTTGGAGAAGGCGGTACAGTAGTGGCGCAGGGCAACACTGTCAATGTCTTGCAAGATAAGTGGTCGCTGGAATTACTTGGAATTCTCAGTGAAGGAGCAAGGGTAGGCTTTTGGCAAAAAGAATTCCAATTACTTGAATCTCATTTAGTTGGTGATCCTACTTATATGTTTAGAACAGAAGGGAGTAAAACTTTGAACTATAATTTGGCAGTTAAGGGTGGCGACAAAATGATTTGGGACAAATATCTGCATTCCAACAACCCCTCATTACAGGCCATGGCACTTAAACAACTTTCAAAAGCTAACATACATGGTTATTCAGATACTTTGCTTTCTGTTATGAAGAGCAGTCCTTTTTGCAGTGTAAGAATGGAGGCTTTAAAGAGACTTGTTGATATTAACAGTAGTAATATTGCTGAAGCTATTACAATCGGACTAAGCGATCCTTATGAACTTATCAGAAGAAATGCTGCACGATACGCAGGATATTCCGGAATAGTATCTATAATTAAGCCACTTGTAAATACGGTTTTATTTTCGAATGAGAGTCAAAGAGTTCAATATGTAGCGCAAACTTCACTTATGGTTATGGATCCCGACCAGGTGGTCAGAGAGATTGAAAGACAGCTTGTTTCAAACGCTAGCTCAGTTGTTGTAGAGAATACTGTTAAGAGCTATAAAGATCAGTACAAGTATCAGGATGAATCACTTGCTTTGATTTTAGATAAATCAGCTCCTGAATTAAAGAGACTGACTGCAATAAGAAGTTTGAGAAATTATAATTGTCACAGGCAGGTAGATACACTCTTAACTGTGTTGATAGATTCAAAGGAGAGTCTAAAAGTAAGAGCTGCTTTAGCCGAAGCATTAGGCTGGTTCAAAATGAGTTATAAAAGACCAGAGATTATTCAAACAATGGATATGCTTGTGAAACAATCCTCGCTACCAGAAGATTTAAGGTCAGAAATAGAGCAAAGTATTATAAGATTGAAGTTATGATAGTAAAAAAGCCGACTCGAAATCATGTGATATAAGCCGGCTTTTTTATTTTAATAATATATTTGATATCTATTCATCAAGTTCTAACCCCCAATCTATCCCTTTCAGGGTTGCAGGAACACCTTTGCTCATCCATACAGGCATAGGTGCTCCCTTGAGGTAGTGATCAAAGAACTGAGAGAGTCTTATTGAGAGATCCTTTGCATTGACACGGTCAGAAAGATTGTGGGTCTCCTTGTTGTACTGAAGCATCCAGGCAGGTTTTCCGAGTCTCTTTAGTGCAGTAAAATATTCAATGCCTTGTGTCCATGGGACTGCCTCATCGTTGTCGTTTGACATTATCAGCAGAGGTGTTTCTATCTTATCGGCGAAGAAAATTGGAGAGTTCTCGAGGTATAGATCCAGACCATCCCATAAATTTTTACCAATTCGGCTTTGGGTATGCTCGTATTGGAACTGCCGTACAACACCTGTACCCCAGCGAATTCCTCCATATGCACTAGTCATGTTGGAAACAGGTGCGCCTGCACCTGCGGCTTTCCATTTGAATACTTGAGGCTGTGTAACCATATATGCAACTTGATATCCCCCCCAACTTTGACCCTGAATGGCAACATTATCTCTATCAGCCCATGAATTTTCACAGATTTTTTCAACACCCGGAACAATACAGTTCAAGGCACTTTTACCTGGATGACCGATTTCGTAAGTTATATCCGGAATAAATACGAGGTATCCGTTGCTGACAAAATATGTGACATTGATTGTAGAGCGACTTGGAGCAGGGGCGCGGTATAAATTGAGATATTGTGAATTTCTTTCATAAAAATAGACAATCATTGGATATTTTTTTGAAGGATCAAAATCTTCCGGTTTGTATAGCAGGCCTTCAAGATCAATTCCTGTTTTTGACTTCCATTTTATCAGTTCAACTGTTCCCCAGTTATAATCCTTCTGCTGAGGGTTTATATCTGTAATTTTTGTCTGTGTTTTGAAGTTATCTTTTGTGATCCAAAGATTAGGAGATTCTGTAAAGTTCTGTTTAACATATGTAACAACAGGTCCTTTTTTTGCTTTTGTTAGATATAGCAATGTGTAAGGCTCAAGAACCCATTTGGTCATTACAGGTTTTTTCTTTTTAAGATCTTTATAATAATAGCCATTATCTTTAGTTATTTCATCAAATACGGAAAAATATACCGTAGCACCAGGTTTAACAGGATCATTTACAACCCCAGGAGTACCAGGAGGGAGAAGCATTTCGCTTAAATCTACAATGTTGAAACTTTTCTTTTCTGTTCTTCCAATCCCGTCGGTAAAATTGACAGAAGATTTTTCACCTTTTGGATCGAGTTTCCACACATCATACCGGTCTTTGATAAAGAAGGCAGCATCATCTTTCATCCATCCGCATGAACCATATCCGGGAGCCATATCCGGTGTGTCATGAAGCTCGTCAGTCAATGATGTAGTAATATCTTTAGAGATATTCCTAATCTTGTCGGAAGCAACTTCATAGGAATACCAGTTTCTGTCTGTAAGATTGAACCATGTAAGGAATTTTCCTTCGGGAGAGGCAGATACTGATTGAATGTAAACATCTTTTAATAACAATTTACTTTTCCCGTCTTTTACAGAGACTATCCAGAGGTCCCTGTGAGGATTTGCCGACCACTGTGACTCCAGCTGATAATTTTTGTCTGAAACAGAATATCCCCACTGGCTGGACCATTTTTCAGGAACATTGACGATTGGATAATCTTCTTTTGCTAATTGAGCAAAGGCTGGTTCACCATCTAATTCGACTTTACAAACAAATGACCTCTTTAAGTCTCTTTGTAAATTAATAAGTTGTACTGTCTGAAGATAAGGTTCTTTGTAATGCCAGATATCAAGTTTAGATATTTCTGAATCCATGAGAGTAGTATCCTTTTCACGCTGGATTGGAGATATTCCGAAAAATAGGCGTTGTCCTGTTGAATCCATTTGAAGAGAGCGTGATTCAGAGATCACATATTTTTCCGGAAGCCATGGCATTTTGTTGTCTGCGACAATTTTGGCTTTTTCGTATCCATCACGGTATACCAGCACTGATACATTTTTTGCATCGACTTTTGCTGTATCAAGTTTTGCATAAAAAGCAAGTGTGCGATTATTATCGCTTACAGTAGGAAGTTTGACTGTTTGTTTTTTGTGTATGTTGTAAATAGCCGTCATACTCTTTTTGTAGGGATTATACATATATAATCCTGAACAGTCCTTGTAGAGTGAGTCCTTGGAATTAGGCACTTGGACAATAAAGAGAGTGTCGCCTCCCTTGGAAAAATCATAGTCTGTTACATACTTTATGGTATCTATGACGCCAGTGGAAAATCTGTAAATCATTAAATCACTGCCTTCTTCTTTTTCCTTTTTAGCTGGCTTTTTCCCTTTTGCAGTATCTGCAGGAGGTGTTGTCTGGAATGCAACAAAATCGCTAATGTATCTGGCTGTCTTCATACCTTTGAGATATGGATACTTTTTTAACTCCTTTGTTTGCAGATTGTAAATTCCCAATGAATCTTTAGGCATTTGATCTGCATTAAGTTTTTTACGTTTAGCAGCCTTTGTCTCAGCAAGTTTTGGCTTTATGGTCATGGCGGCATACTTGCCATTTTCGGTAATTTTATAAGAGTTGCCTCTATGAATAGTGTCCATCTGACCTGTTGTCACATTAAAAGAAACAAGTTCAGAATCTCCCTCTTGGGGGTTGATATAAAACATTGAATATCCGCCGTCTTTTGTAAGGCTGAATCCTCCAATAGATTTCCATCCGTCATAAACAGAATGGTCAAGCGGTTTTTTCTGCGCAAATGAGCAGATTGATATTGCCATAAAGGCAATCGTAAGGAATCTGGATTTCATTAATATTGTTTTAATTAAATTGTGTTAGTATTTATTTTAATTTTTAAGCCACTTGTCGAACCATTCGAAAAACATTCTGTTCCACAAAATGTTATTTTGAGGTTTGAGAATCCAGTGATTTTCGTCTGGGAAGAGTAGCATTTCGGCAGGTACACCCAGCATCTTTGCGGCATTAAAAGCTGCCATGCCCTGTTCTACAGGAACTCTGTAATCCAGTTCCCCATGAGTTATCATGATAGGAGTATTCCAATTTTTAACAAGTTTGTGAGGTGAAAGTGCATAATGTCGTTTGGCAACAGGATTGTCATCCCATGGAGCACCACCATTATCCCATGTAGGGAACCACATTTCTTCGGTCATCATATACATCTGTTCCTGGTTGAAAATGCCTGCATGTGCAAGAAATGCTGAGAAGAGACCTTGGTGTATGCCGGCAAGATAGTAAATTGAATATCCGCCATAACTGGCTCCACAGGCGCCAACTTTGCCTACATATTTCTCGTTTTTCATCACTTTGACAGAGGAGAGATAGTCCTGCATATTCAATCCGGGATAATCTCCTGAAATTTGTTCACACCATTCTTGTCCAAAAGCAGTTGTGCCTCTTCTGTTAGGCAAAATAACTATATAGCCTTGGGCAGCCATTAGTTGAAAATTCCATCTGTACGACCAATTTTGGCTGAGAGTTCCTTGTGGGCCACCGGTACAGAAGAGCAGTGCAGGGTAGACCTTTGATGAATCAAAATCTGGCGGATAGACAACCCACATATGCATATCTTTATTGTCTACCGTTTTTATCCATCTTTCCTCTATTTTTCCCATTTTCACCTGGTCAAGAATTGCCTTGTTTTCAAAGCTTATTTGATTGTAAGAACTATCAGCAATATTTATTGCTACTATTTCATTGGGCATTGACATACTTTTGTAAATAGTATAAAGTTTATCTCCCGAGACTTGAACCCGATCGAAATCAAATTGTCCTTTTGTGAGCAACTTTATTGAACTGTCAGCAAGTGTCACTTGATACACTCCAGTTAATGCTTTTACACAAGAGGTAAAGAAAAGTCCTGAGCCATCCGGCATCCAGGTAATAGTTTCGACATTGTAGGGGTAATCGATTGTTAGCTCTCTTTTTGTTCTTGAATCAAGATCCATTACAAAAAGCCTTTTTTTGTCAGCTTCATAGCCATTACGTCTCATGCTTATCCATGCAATCGATTTTCCATCAGGAGAATATAGAGGATCTGTATCATATCCCATCATTTCCTCAGTAAGATTCTCGGTTTTTTTCGATTCAATATTGTATAAATAAATATCCGTATTTGTCGAGAATGCGTATTCCTTTCCCACTAACTTCCGGCAGGAGTAGATGATGTTTTCTCCGTCTGGACTCCAGCTTAGCTGAGTCATGTCACCAAATGGCAGAGTCGGGCATTCATATGGTTCTCCTTCCAATATGTCTACGGTATTTGAAAGTGATTTGCCATCAAAATCAGCAATAAAAGGGTGGGGTATTGCTTCAACGAACTCGTCCCAGTGGCGATACATCAAATCCTTTATTATTCTTCCCGTTGCCTTGTCAAGGTCCGGATATTTGTCAACAGGTTTTTCAATTGACTTAACCCTACTTACATACAATATTTTATCTCCTTTAGGACTAAAGGTAAATTCTGAGATTCCATTTTCGACATTACTGATCTGTTTTGGAGAAGAGCCATCACTATTCATTACATACAATTGTTCTTCGTATAGATAGGCAATCTTTTTGCCTCCATCTATCCAACGAGCATTATTTTCACTTTTGAGAGTTGATGTAATTTGTCTGTTGTCACTCCCGTCAATGTTCATTACAAAAAGCTCTCTATTGCTCTTGTTTTGCTCAATACTTGTATATGAGACTCCGTATAAGATTTTTGTTCCGTCAGGAGAAACCTGTGGATCAGACACTCTTCCGAGATTTTGCATAACCTCTGGTGTAAATTTGCCGTCAGTGACAGTGATTGTGCTCTTTGCTATTGGAATTTCATTTTTCTCTTTGGAAGACTCCTTACACGAGCCGGAAATTAAAGCTGTGGAAACTAACATGATAATGATTTTGTTTTTCATGAGGTTAAGAGGTTGATTATTCATTATTCTATTATATATTTTGATATTTTTTTTACTATTTGGTTTAATATATAGTAAAATTAAATCAATTATACTCTTATTCCAAAAAAGAGGAAATATTACTTAAGGAATATATGTTCCCTGTGATTTTCCAACTCAAATAGGTTTCATCAGAGTCTGACCTCAACCCCGCACTTTATCCATCTGCCGGGTTGGGGCAGATTTCCTATGTAAAGATAATCTTTATTGAATAGATTTGCGGCAGTCATTGAGACGATAAATTTCCTAATATTCCATGAAAGTTTAAGATCTGTTAAAATAAAGCCTTTGTAAGGAGTTTCAGCATTCTCTTTGTCAAGGTAGGTCCCGGCACGTTTCTGGTAGCAAAGTATCCAACTTGCCGACAAATCTTTTAACAAATAGTGTTCAACAGTGAATACAGCTTTATGACGAAGGAAATCTGTGGCATAGAGTGAATGCAATCCTGAACTTTTCTTTGAAACATCTAACCATGCATAAAGAAAACTGGCACTTCTTAGATAATTGTTGTCAAAAGAAAATCTCAGCGAACATTCAAGACCTATTGAATTAACATTTGTAATATTACTTGCTTGCCACTGATCGGATCCGCTTTTCCGTGTCCAGTCAATCATCCTTATACCTCTTCTGTAAAATGCCGATAAAGAGGATAAAACATTGTTGGTGAAATATTTAAACTCGGTTCTACCTGTAATCATTTCTTCTGGGCGCAGATTCATATTGCCTGTTTGTGTCGGGCTTTTGTAATATAAATCTGTGAATGTGGGATTCCTGAATGAATTATTTATCCATGCATTAACTTCAAAGTGAGGTGCTATAGAATAAGAGCTTGAAAATCCGTAACATAAGTGAGTTATGCCTATTGAATGATCAAGAGTCAATCCTGCAGTTAACAGCCATTTACCTAGTCTTTCTGTTTGTTTTACATATATTGTAGAAATATTGCGTTGTTTTGAGCGTGAGTACTGAATATCTATCTCAAATGGCACTTCTTTCCCACTTTTCAGGGAATCTCCTAAAACATTGCTGTATATGTGTTCAATTCTAAAGCCGGCTCCAAATATTGTTGTGCTTTCAGGACTCCATTTGTGTGCTGCTTCTGCAGTTAAGCCATAAATGTCATTTTGGTGATAGTTGTGTCCAGAATACCAAGGTTCTGCTTCGTAGCGAAACAATTCAAATCTGTCATAGTGTCTTCTTTGGTATATCGAACTCCTGATTTGCCATTTCTTACTTTCGAACATGTGTTGAATTGCAGAGAGAAATGTCCTCGTTTCTTCAAACTGTTGAGGGTAGGATACGGAATAGAAACTATTGGCACCATATTTTTTATGCTGGTAACCACCCATTAACATAAGTGACTGTCCAGATCCCAAGCAAAAAGTTACGTTTGAGAATAAATTTGAGATCACAAAATCGGTGTTTTCAGTATAACCGTCTGATTGGCTGTAACTTCCGCCTGTTTGTCCCGGCAAATAGCCGTTTGCGAATCTTATGTTCGCAGTACCATTAATAAACCCATAACTTCCACCTGTAATTCTTGCCTGTACTTCATTACTGTCACAGTTACCGTTAGTAATAATATTGATAGCACCCGGACCTTGCAGCACCTCAATTCTCTCAATCTGTGATAGCGATATGGGAATATCTAGAGAATAGTGACCAGTCTGAGGGTCTGTGAAGTTAATGCCATTGATCAAAACCATTGTTTGATCAAAAGTGCCTCCAAGGATATTGAGATCCGCCTGAACACCTTCACTGCCTCTGTTTCTGAGATCAATGCCGGAGAAATTTCTGAGAAAATCCGGAAAATTGGTTACAGTACTTGTCTCAATGTCATTTTTGTTTATAATTGATACAATTCTTACAAGGGGTTGAAACGGAGTAGGTTTATAGTTATTGATAATCAGTTCTGGTAAAATTCTGGTGGTATCTTTATATCTTTTCAGACTGTCGATTACGGGCACTTGTGCAGAAACGCGATTTGAGATAACTGTGCATATGAAAAATAGAGCTATAACAATAGTTTTGAATAGCTTTTTATTTTTTTGCATAATTAGTGTCTTGCAGAATGTATTGTTCAATCACTTTTGGAAAATGTTGCTGTTCAAGTTGATGTATTTTGGTTGCAAGTGTTTCAGGTGTATCTTCTTTTTCCACATTACATTTTGCCTGAAAGATGATAGTCCCTTTGTCGTATTCATTATTTACAAGATGAATAGTAATACCTGATTCTGTTTCTCCATCATTGATAACAGCAGAATGGACGTTCATCCCATGCATTCCTTTTCCTCCATATTTAGGAAGTAAGGCAGGGTGAATATTTATTATTTTTTTTGGATATTTATTTAAAAGTCTGTCCGGAATTTTAAGTAAAAATCCTGCAAGTATTATGTAATTTATATTGTAACTCGACATTATATCATCTACAAATGTGCTGTTTTCTAGTTGATCCCGGTCAAATATTACAAAGGGTATTTTGAATCGTTTTGCTCTCTCCAGCACATAGGCATTTTTTTTGTTACTCAGTATAAGGCTGACCTTGCATGTAGGATGATTGCTGAAATGTTTAATTATATTTTCCGCATTTGTTCCTGACCCTGAGGCAAAAATAGCTAATTTTATAAAACTCATTATTAACATTTTAAGCTGCAAAGGTAACATTTTTTAATTAGATAAATGATTTATAAGTGATTGTTTAATTATACTTTTTCCTCTATATATATGTATACCAAAAAACTATTGTTTCACTTTGTTAAAATTTCATTTTTCCATTTTTTTTGTTTTTCTTTGCAACCTGGTTTAGAAAATAATAATTACTAACTAATTTTTTTAATTATGGCAGATATTAATGAAAAGGTTAAAGCCATCATTGTTGACAAGTTGGGCGTAGAGGAGTCAGATGTAACACCAACAGCAAGTTTTACCAATGATCTTGGCGCAGATTCACTTGACACAGTGGAACTTATTATGGAATTTGAAAAAGCATTCGGTATCACAATTCCTGACGAAGCTGCTGAGAAGATCTCAACAGTAGGAGATGCTATCTCTTACATTGAACAGCACGTTAAATAAATTCCCAATCAAGCATATGGAATTAAAAAGAGTTGTAGTTACCGGTATAGGGACAATAAATCCTTTAGGCGACAATATTCAGGATTATTTTGACAATCTGGATAAAGGCGTCAGTGGCTGTGGTCCTATTACCCGTTTTGATACATCTCTGTTCAAAACAAAATTTGCTTGTGAAATCAAAAATTATGAGCCGAGTAAATATGGCATTGATCGAAAGGAAGAGCGGAAGCTTGACCTCTATTCACAATTTGCTCTTATTGCTGTAGATCAGGCGATAAAAGATAGTCATATTGAAGCAGGAAATTTTAATCCTGAGAGAGTAGGGGTAATACTCGGTTCAGGGATAGGTGGTATTAATACATTGTACAGTGAAGTTGAGGGCTATGTCGAAGGCGGTAAAGTGCCTAGATTTAGCCCTTTTATTATTCCAAAAATGATTCCTGACATAGCGCCTGGTCTTATTTCCATTAAGTATAACTTTAAAGGACCAAATTATGCTACTGTGTCTGCATGTGCTTCTTCTACTCATGCAATGGTAGATTCTTTAAATTATATCAGACTCGGGAAAGCAGACATTATTGTTACTGGTGGTGCTGAAGCAGGTATTTCTATTCCAAGTATAGGAGGTTTTAACTCTGCACAGGCAATATCCACCAGAAATGATGATCCGGAACATGCTTCAAGGCCTTTCGACAAAAACCGTGATGGTTTTGTAATGGGCGAAGGATCCGGAATTTTGATTTTTGAAGAATTGGAGCATGCAAAAGCCAGGGGGGCTAAAATTTATTGTGAAGTTGCCGGTGCAGCCATGACTGCAGATGCTTACCATATTACTGCACCTCATCCTGAGGGAGAAGGCGCAATAACCGTAATGAAACTTGCTTTGGAAGATGCAGGCATGAGACCTGAAGATGTGGATTATATTAATGTACACGGGACTTCCACACCTCTTGGCGATATTGCTGAATTAAAAGCTGTAAAGGTCGTTTTTGGGGAGCATGCATATAAACTTAACATAAGTTCTACAAAATCCATGCATGGGCATCTTCTTGGAGCCACAGGTGCTGTGGAAGCTCTTGCGTGTATTCATGCTATCATAGACAGTATTATTCCGCCTACAATTAATTTTGAGGAAGAAGATCCTGAGATAGATTACAAGCTTAACTTGACTCTGAACCACGCACAAAAACGTGAAGTAAATGTGGCACTGAATAATACCTTTGGGTTTGGAGGACATAACTCCTCAATTTTATTCAGAAAGTTTAAGTAATAATTTTGTTGAGGAATATAAAAACACAATAGGCTGTCTAAAAGTAGGCAGCCTGTTTTTTATATGAAAATTTCAATAAATAAAATCAAATAGGAAAAAAGGTCAAGGTAAAACAGTATATGTAATCTCGATTCGAGGTTTACGTGTGCTTTTAGGACCATTTAAAGTCGCTTTGCAATATATTTGATTATCCACATAGTAAGATACGGCACCGGTATATGAATTGGTTAGTTGAGTAATTGGGTTAATCCATATTTGCCATTTCTCATTATCTATGGTATTATTTAGTACGTGTTGAAAAAATGTGCTAATATCCATTGAGTAGTAATACTGGGATCTGTTAAGAGTACCTGCACCTACGGTATATATATCATCTACAGGATAATATATTGTTGACTTATATGAATCAGAATATTTTTTGTAAGCAAGATATATCGATGAAGGATATTGATCCATTATAGTATAATTATTTGGGAACTCATATGGAAGAATTAATTCAGCTTTGGCTATAAGAACCTTATTAAGATCTATGTTGTTTTGATTTGCCCAAGTCTGAAATACTTGTCGAACATCTTTAAAGTCGATAAAAGGTTTTATTCCTCCCATTCCTTCAAGCAAAATTTTGCCTTGGGGATCGTTTGTTTCAAGAAATTTGGAGCTGTGAGAGAAGATGTTTGTATAGAAACACTCGCTTGTGGAGATATAATAGAGAAGCACGCTGTCTTTGTCAATGCCGTCTGTCGCCGATACATGTCTATATTTCATCTCCATGTATACTGATGACGGGTCAATCATGTTAAACCGGCCACCATTGATCGATGAAGGAACAGGATCTGTCGAGAAGAAAAACCCTTTAAACCTTTTAACGAAATAACTTACAGAGTCACGTTCGTCTTTAGTCGCAGTTAGTAGTTGACGTGCGTAATCGAGATTGATTTCTATGTTTATGGAATCACCTCCAGTATAGACTGTGCTTCCAATGTTTAGGGGAGTTATATCATAATCGTCCCTTGTAAGAGAATTGTTTAAAAGCGTTGTAGAATCAATGTCTTTTTTCAGAGCATAAAGATAGATGTTCTGAGGGATGCTTCCTTCTCCTTTATTAAGGAATACAGTCTTGTCAACTGCAACTTCCATTCTCAGATATACTGGTTCCGGATTGTCGCCAAAATCGTTTTCAGTCACAATAGGAATCATCTGAAAAGCAGTTCCACAAGAAGTGCGTCCAAAATCTGGATCATTGTATTCTCCAACCATGAGGTAATTTGGGAAAAGAGATTGGAGAGAATCCGACATCTTCATTTGCAGAGGAATTTCTACAGATGTTTTGGCAACTGTAAGCTCATAGTCCGATGGTATAAGGTTTTCCCCTACACTTTTGTCAACATTTATGCAAGATATAATTATTACTGAAGTCACTAACAGTGTCGCGACAGGTTGGAGCTTAATCCTATTTGACATTTTCCCTTAAAATTTGATCATAAAATTCAACATACTCATCTATGTATGCTGTGTCGTGTTGTGAAACTTCAATATAAGGCAATAAAGGCACAGAATTGCTTTTTATCATTTCAGAAATAGTATCAGGCAATGTTTTACTTCCCATAATGACACCGTTCGCATACTGAATGGCTAATTTAGCAAGATTTATGCCATTGGGTGGACTGAACATGTCCAGATCTTTGTTCTTTATACCGGCAGCTACTAGCTTAGAACGTGCTTTATCGTTAAAATCGATATTATTGACTTCATTATCGTACAATGAAACAATAACCTTGCAATTTGTGAAAATAGGATCTTCATGATAATATTTCCTGAGAAAAATGGGCACTAAGTGTGATATCCATCCCTGGCAGTGAACAATATCAGGTTTCCACCTTAGCTTCTTGACAGTTTCAAGTACTCCCTTGGCAAAAAATAGAGCCCTTTCATCATTATCATCAAAGTATCTGCCTTCAGAATCGTGATAAATAAACTTTCTGTAAAAATAATCTTCATTATCTATGAAGTAAACCTGCATCCTTGCTGATGGTATAGAGGATACTTTGATAATGAGGGGCCTGTCAATATCGTCGATAATAATGTTCATGCCTGAGAGGCGTATGACTTCATGAAGCTGATTTCTCCTTTCATTTATGATACCGTACTTAGGCATGAATGAGCGTATTTCGAATCCTCTTTCCTGTGCTCCCTGAGGTAAATATCTTCCCACAATTGAAATATCAGATTCTTTCATATAAGGGAAAATCTCAGAACTCACATAAAGTACTCTTTTTGGTTCGCTCATCGTACTATCTTGTTTTTAAAGGATATTTCTTACAAAGGTAATAAATTTATTTAATTTAAAGGAATTATATATCTTTGGAAGCTTTTAAACACTATGAAGAAGAAGGAAAAAGGCATAATTTTCAGAAGACTGGTACATTCTTATCTTTCGTCAATTATAAGTATCTCTCTTGTTTTACTTATTGTGGGCTTTCTTGGTATAATTGCGGTTAATGCAAAAGCTGTTTCTGACTATTTTAAAGAAAACATCAGAGTGTCAGTAATGTTTGATAAGAATGCAAGCAATTATGATGCTCTTGACTTTTTAAGTAAAGTTCAGGGTAAAGATTATATCAAAAGAGCTGAGTTTATATCAAAAGAACGTGGAGCAGAGGAAATGAAAAACATGCTTGGCGAAGATTTTCTCTACGTTTTTGACTTTAATCCTATTCCTCTTTCTGTGGATATATATTTAAAAGCAGATTATTTACAGAGTGACAGTCTCAAGACAATAGTTTCGGAACTTTCCAAATGGCCTAAAGTTAGGGAAATTGCCTACCAGGAGTCACTTGTGAGTCTAATAAATCAGAATCTTGAGAAAGTAGGCATTATTTTGAGTGTAATTCTTATATTATTGCTTTTTATTTCTTTTGTTTTGATCAATAATACGGTGCGTTTGAATATTTATTCAAAGCGGTTCACTATTCAAACCATGAAACTTGTTGGAGCAAAGCGGTCATTTATAAGGAAACCATTTATCAAGCAGGCGGTGTTTCAGGGGCTGATTTCCGGAACAATATCAGCTGCTTTACTTTCAGTACTTGTTTTATTAGTCAAGAGAGATATAAATCAGCTGTTTCTTATATTTGATATTAAGATGATAGCTTTAGTTATTTTTGGTGTGATTCTTGCCGGCATTTTTATATGTGTGATAAGTACAAGGATAGTAGTAAACAAGTTGCTTTCGGTTTCAGCTGATGAGTTATATTATTAATAGACAATTTTATATGGAGAAAAATTTAAAAGAAGAACAGGGCAAGTTTGCAATTCCTTACAGGAATTTTCTTCTTGTAATTTTGGGAGTTGTATTGATGTTGACAGGATACGCTCTTATGATCGGAGGTGGGTCAGATAACCCAACCATTTTTACGGGAGATGAAATGTTCAGTTTCAGGCGGATTGTCATATCTCCTCTTTTGATTCTTTTGGGACTGGTTGTTGAGGTTGTTGCAATTATGCATGTTGGCAGAAGCAAATGACAGCGCTTGAGTCAATATTGCTTGGTCTCCTTCAGGGGTTGACTGAATTTCTGCCTGTGAGCAGTAGCGGTCACTTGACAATTGGTAAGGAAATTTTCGGTATAAGTACACCTGATCTAAGCTTTGAAATCGTGGTTCATGCTGCTACGGTTCTCAGTACAATTGTGGTCTTTAGAAAGGATATTCTTAAATTGTTTTCCGGTTTTTTCCGTTTCAGAATGAATCCTGAAACAGACTATATTTTGAAAATTTTTGTGTCAATGATCCCTGTTCTAATCGTGGGTCTTTTTTTAAAGGATCAGGTTGAAGCGATATTTGGTTCAGGGCTTCTTATTGTCGGAATATGCCTTATTGTTACAGCACTATTGTTGACTGTTTCAAGCTATGTCAAGCCAAAAGAGAAAGAATTATCATATAAAAATGCATTTATTATTGGTTTGGCACAGGCTATTGCCGTACTTCCCGGTCTTTCCCGTTCGGGTTCGACTATTGCAACCGGGATGATGTGTGGAATTAGGAAAGATCAGATAGCAAGATTTTCTTTTCTTATGGTTCTTATTCCAATTCTTGGGGAGGCTTTTCTTGAGCTTATATCAGGTGAACTTGCTGCTTCAAAAAGCGGAGTGGATACTCTTGTATTGATACTTGGATTTATTTCTGCATTTGTTTCCGGCTTGTTTGCATGTAAAGTAATGATTAATCTTGTTAAGAAAACTAAACTGGTTGGTTTTGCAATTTATTGTGCGGCAGTTGGATCTATTTGTATTATTTATCCATTAATTTTCTAAATATGTCATCCTGTGAAAGATATTTATATTATTTTGTATCTGATGTGCATTTAGGTCTAGGTGCTTATGATGCACCGGCAAGGGAGGAGAGGTTTGTTAAATTTCTAAGAGGAGTTCCTCCTGAAATAAAGGCGTTATATTTATTAGGAGACATTTTTGACTATTGGTTTGAATACAAATATGTTGTTCCCAAGGGTTTTACAAGAGTGCTGGGGGCGTTGTCACAATTGTCTGATAGTGGTGTGGAACTCTATTTTTTTAGAGGGAATCATGACATGTGGACTTTTGGATATCTTGAGAAGGAGATAGGTCTTAAAATACTTAAAGAGCCATCTGTAGTTGAAATTGGACAAAAGAAGTTTTGTCTTGCTCATGGGGATGAGCTTACAGGAGCAGAACCCTCACATTTAATGCTGAAAAAGCTTTTCAGGTCAAAAGTGCTTCAGAGATTACTGGCAAGTGTACATCCCAGGTGGACTTTCCCAATAGCTTCTAAGTGGTCAACTACAAGAAAAATGACAAACTACTATCTTATTGAATTTAAAGGAAAAGAAGAGCCGCTTTATAAATACGCCTCTGAATTCGAAAAAAAGGAAAAAGTCGATTATTTTATTTTCGGTCATATACATACTCCCGGTGATGCGATAACCCCATCAGGTGCTGGTTTTTATATTCTAGGCGCTTGGTTGTATGGTTGTGAATATCTTTGCTATGATTCAAGAAATGACAAGATAACCTGGATGTCTGGCGGCTAGTCAAAGAGCGAGTAATACAAATAGTCGAATGTGCCATTCTGATACATTCTGACAAGCTCTTCTGTTTCTCTGTCTTTGCCAAATCTGTCGTATGGTTGTTTGAGATCACTACCAAATATTCTTGCTATACCTTGCCAGAAGACAGCATTAACATTTCCTCTATAGCTTTTGATTATGTAATATGAGCTTTGTCCAATCTCTCTATCTATTAATCGTAACAACAATTTGCCCTGAGAAAATGTCATTTTTCTCATAGGTTTTTCAAACTCTTTAAATAGCTCATTCTCGAAAGATCTCAAATACTTTTCTCTTTCTCTTGCATTAAATTTTGAGGAAGATATTACACTGTCGGCCTCAGTTATTTTCTCTTTTGCAATCAGAGCAAAAGGGTAAGTCTTCTTAAAGTTGTAAACCAATCTATAATACTCTTGCCAGTCTTTATTTTTCATTCTGTAAGCTGGACGTGAGAAAAAATAGAAGTCTTTGATTCTAATTTGATATACAGTATCATTGCCTTCGACTTTGTATCCCAAAAGATATCCTTTTGGTTGAGAATATGCGGAGGCAAAAGTCATGCTCGTAAGTAAAATGAGAGCAATCGTTGTTGCTTTGGTCACTTGCATCACTTGCATCAAATTTTGAAAACTTACCTATACAAATATAATGCCTGTCAATAATTAGGCCAAATTATTTAATTTATTACATTTGTTAGAACAAATCCTATATTAAATCCTTAATTACTCAGTCAACTTTATGTGTAAATTTATATTTTCCAAACTGTTTTTATTGCTACTGATTGTAATACCGTCGCAACTTTTTTCTCAAGCACGGGAAGCACTGGGTGATAGCTATTATACGACAAAAGCTGACAAAATTCATGAGAAGATTGTTACAATTGATACTCACAATGATTCTGCTCTCAAACTGAATAATTCCGCCAGACGGAACTCAGGTAGTAATCAGGTTACATTTTCCATGATGGAGAAAGGAGGTCTTGATGCTGCTTTTTTTGCAATATATACTGGGCAGGGCCCAAGAGATGAGGAATCAGTCAAAGATGCAGATTTTTATGCATCAGACCAATTGCTGAGATTTAGGAATTATGTCGAATCGAGTGACCAGGCTGGTTTTGCCTATAATGCTCATGATATTTTATACAATAAGGGTAGAGGGCAAAGATCTGTAATTCTTGCACTTGAAAATGGATATCCTTTTGGGAAGGACATTTCACAAGTTGAACGTTTTTATAATTATGGTGTAAGGGCAGTTACTTTGTGTCATAACTACAATAATGATATTTGTGATGCCTCAATGGACACAGTTGTTGAACACAATGGATTATCTCCTTTTGGTTACAAAGTTGTTGAGGAGATGAACAGACTTGGTATAATAATTGATGTTTCACATGCATCTTCCAAAACTTTATCAGATGTTTTACGTGTCAGTAAACTCCCAGTGATAGCAAGTCATTCAGGAGTTTATGCTATAAAAAACCATAAAAGGAACCTTACCGATGATGAAATTAAGGCAATTGCTGCCAAAGGAGGTTTGATTCAAGTTGCCACCGGCAGATATTTTCTATCTGACAAGCCGAAAGAAGAGGTTACAGTCAAAGACATAGCGGACCATATTGATTATGTCAAGTCACTTGTAGGTATCAGGCATGTTGGCATTGGAACAGATTTTGACGGTGGCGGTGGAGTTGTTGGAATGGAAAATGCAGCCAAAATGAAGAACCTTACTGTAGAACTTTTAAAAAGAGGATATACCAATAGAGAGCTTAAAATGTTTTGGGGGAAGAATATTTTAAGAGTCTTAAGAGCACATTCCAAGTAATTTTTTATCAGTTATTTTTGCACGTTTGATTTTTTTGGTATATTTGCAACCCGCCAGAAATGTGATTGATTTACATATATAGCTGTGGGACAGGGTAATGACCTTCATTTTTTTAAGACCAAAGCATTAAAAACATATTTACTGTTATAGTTAAACTGTAAAAAAGCAATGTTACAACCAAAAAAAACCAAATTCAGAAGGCAGCAGAAGGGCCGTATGAAGGGAATGGCACAAAGGGGCAATCAGCTTTCATTTGGATCATTCGGCATTAAAACCACTGAGTCCTGCTGGCTTACCGGCCAACAGATAGAAGCTGCTCGTCAGGCTGTAGTAAGATACATGAAACGTGAAGGTCAGATTTGGATCCGCGTTTTTCCTGATAAACCAATAACAAAAAAACCTGCTGAGGTGCGTATGGGTAAAGGTAAAGGAGCTCCCGAGGGGTTTGTTTGTCCAATTACTCCGGGTCGTATGATTATAGAGGCTGATGGAGTTCCACTTGACGTTGCCAAAGAAGCTCTTCGTCTTGGGGCACATAAACTTCCTGTGAATACGAAATTTGTAGTACGTAGAGATTATACTGAATAATTAAATTAGGAGAAAAGATGAAGACAAAAGAGGTAAGAGAATTATCGATTAATGATCTCAAGGAGAGGATTGAAGCTGAAAAGGCTAATCTTCTTCGCATGAAGATGAATCATGCTATCTCTCCTATAGATGATTTATCAAAGATGAAAAAATCAAGAAAGGACATTGCCAGAATGCTTACCATTCTGACCCAAAAACAAAATATAGACAAATAGAGCTATGGAAAGAAATCTTAGAAAAGAGAGAATAGGCGTAGTGGTAAGTAACAAAATGGACAAGTCTATTGTAGTAGCTGTAAAAAGAAAAATCAAACACCCGATTTACGGCAAATTTGTGAAGAAAACCACTAAGTTTGTAGCTCATGACGAGAATAATGAGTGCAGTGAAGGTGATACAGTACGTATTATGGAAACTCGTCCTTTGAGCAAGACAAAACGTTGGAGATTAGTAGAAATAATTGAAAAAGTTAAATAAGCCATGATACAGCAAGAAACGAGATTATTGGTGGCAGATAACAGCGGAGCAAAGGAAGTACTTTGCATCCGAGTTTTGGGTGGTACCCGTCGCCGTTATGCTGAAGTTGGAGACAAAATTGTTGTTACAGTAAAAAGTGCTATCCCGGGCGGAGATGCAAAAAAAGGTTCTGTTTCAAAAGCAGTTGTGGTACGTACAAAAAAGGAAATTCGTCGTCCTGATGGTTCATATATTCGTTTTGATGATAACGCATGTGTGTTGCTCAACAATCAGGGAGAAGTTCGCGGTACCCGTATCTTTGGTCCAGTGGCCAGAGAATTGCGTGAGAATTATATGAAGATCATTTCTTTAGCTCCTGAGGTTTTGTAAAATAAATATAGAAGACATGAACAAAAAATTACATATTAAAAAAGGTGATACAGTTTTTGTGAATGCAGGAGACGACCGTGGTAAAACCGGTAGAGTACTTGAAATTCTCAAAAGTGAAAATCGTGCCATAGTTGAGGGTATCAATATGGTGAGCAAACATACAAAACCTAACGCAAAATATCCTCAGGGAGGTATTATTAAACAGGAAGCTAGTATTCATATTTCCAACCTGCAGGTTGTAGATCCCGTAAAAGGCGGTCCTACAAGAATTGGTCGTCGTTTGAATGACAAGGGCAAATTAGTTCGTTTCGCGAAAAAGTCGGGGGAGGAGATTAAATAATGGCAACTACAAAACCAAATACTGCAACTAAAAGTGCTAAAGCTGAAAAAAAACCTTCTGTCAAAGTTGAAGGTGTTCAGGTTTTAGTAAAAGGATATGTGCCAAATCTACAGAAGAAGTACAAAGAAGAGATTGTGCCAAAGTTAATGAAAGAATTTGGGTATTCTTCAATAATGCAAGTGCCTGCTCTTGAAAAAATTACTATAAATCAAGGAGTTGGTTCTGCAACACAGGATAAAAAATTGATTGAAGTAGCTCAACAGGAACTGACTTCTATTACAGGGCAGAAGGCCATCATGACATATTCAAAAAAGGATATCTCTAATTTCAAGCTTCGAAGAGGAATGCCTATCGGAGTTAAGGTAACGCTTCGTAAGGCCAAGATGTATGAGTTTCTTGAAAGGCTTATTTCTGTATCACTTCCTCGTATTAGAGATTTTAAGGGAATAAGTGATAAATTTGATGGAAGAGGAAACTACACATTGGGTATAAAGGAACAAATCATATTCCCTGAGGTTGATATTGACAAGATTACAAAGATCTTCGGAATGGAAATAACTTTTGTAACGACAGCCGGCAAAGATGAAGAAGCATATGCTCTTCTTCGTGAATTTGGTTTGCCGTTTAAGAATATTAAAAAAGAAGTAATCTTTAAAACAGAATAAAGTAGATAATGGCAAAGGAATCAATGAAGGCACGCGAAATTAAACGTGCAAAGTTATGTGCCAAATATGCCGAAAAACGCAAAGCACTTAAAGCAATCGGCGATTATGCTGCGCTTGATAAACTTCCAAAAAATTCAAGCCCTGTACGTTTGCACAATCGCTGCTCTATAACAGGTCGTCCAAAAGGGTATATGCGCACTTTCGGTATCAGTCGTATTCAGTTCCGTGAGATGGCCAGTAAAGGTCTTATCCCAGGAGTACGAAAGGCAAGTTGGTAATATTTATTAAAATTTTAAATAACATTGGATATCGGGCATCCTTTTTTTGGATGTCGGTACTTTAAAACAAACAAAACAATGACTGATCCAATTTCAGATTATTTGACAAGATTGCGTAATGCATATCTTGCAGGTCACAAAATTGTTGAGATTCCCGCTTCCAAGATGAAGCTGGAAATAACCCGCATACTTCATGAAAAGGGTTATATTCTCAGCTATAAGATAGTTGAGGGCAAGCCATATAATACTATCAAGATTGCTCTTAAATATCATCCTGATACTAAAAAGGCTGCCATAAAAAAGATTACCAGGGTTAGTTCTCCTGGTCTTAGAAAATATGTCAGTGTGGCCAATTTGCCAAGAGTACTTAATGGGCTGGGAATTGCCATTATATCTACTTCAAAGGGCGTAATAACCGACAAGGAGGCAAAAGAAATGAACATAGGCGGAGAGGTTATCTGCTATGTATATTAGTTATGAATTTAATAATAAATAACAAATGTCACGAATAGGAAAATTACCTGTAAACCTTCCAGCCGGCGTAACCGTCAAGGTGGAACCGGGAAATATTGTAAAGGTTAAAGGCCCGCTCGGAGAACTTACACAGAAAGTCGATCCTGATATCACAGTTACTGTAGCGGGGAATGTAGTAACAGTCAGTAGACCAACTGATCAGCCTCGTCACCGTTCATTGCATGGACTTTACAGGGCTTTGATTAATAATATGGTTGTAGGAGTTTCTACAGGTTATACAGTTAAGCAGGAGTTTGTTGGTGTGGGTTACAGGGCAGAGGTAAAGGGACAAGTTCTAGAGCTCAGTCTTGGGTATTCACATGACATTCATTTTTTACTGCCAAAAGAGATTAAGGCTTCTGCGGAAGTGGCAAAAAAAGGAGCCAATCCAGTACTGACAATGACCAGTCACGACAAACAACTTCTTGGAACTGTGGCTGCAAAGATAAGATCGTTGAGGAAACCGGAACCTTATAAAGGCAAAGGTATTAAGTTTGTTGGAGAACAACTTCGTCGCAAAGCCGGTAAGTCGGCAAGCGCTAAATAACAAGTGGAGGATTTATGGCATTAAGTAAAATAGAAAGAAGAAAGAGAATTCAGCACCGAATACGTAAGGTTGTAAACGGTACTCCAGAGAGACCAAGACTTGCTGTTTTCAGAAGTAACAAGCAGATTTATGTTCAGTTTATCAATGATATTGATGGCGTAACAATTACATCTGCCAGTTCAAGGGACAAGGAGATTGTTGAGGAGTGCAAGGGCAAACCGGGCATCGAAGTTGCAAAGGTTGTAGGAAAGCTTGCAGCAAGACGTGCTATTGAAAAAGGAATTTCAGAGGTATCCTTCGATCGAGGAGGTTATCTATATCACGGAAGAGTTAAAAGTTTAGCAGATGCCGCCAGAGAAGGTGGTCTTAGATTCTAGTATAGTATGGCAAATACAAACATCAAAAAAGTTAAGACTACCGATCTTGAGTTGAAGGACAGATTGGTGGCAGTTCAAAGAGTTACCAAAGTTACAAAGGGAGGTCGCCACTTCAGTTTCGCTGCAATTGTGGTGGTCGGAGATGAAAAAGGAGTTGTAGGTTATGGTCTGGGTAAGGCTAATGAGGTTACAACTGCCATTTCAAAAGGGATAGAAGATGCAAAGAAAAATCTTGTTAAGATTCCTCTTAATAAGAAGACAATCCCTCATGAACAGGAAGCCAAATTTGGAGGAGCGAGAGTTTTTATGAAGCCTGCAGCTGAAGGAACAGGAGTAAAGGCCGGAGGTGCTATGCGTGCTGTCTTTGAGTCAGTAGGAGTTCATGACGTTCTTGCCAAGTCTAAAGGATCGTCAAATCCTCATAATTTGGTGAAAGCGACTGTTGCTGCCCTTCTTGAAATGCGCGATGCTTATACTATTGCAGGCGTTAGAGGTATACCTATGAATAAAGTGTTTAAAGGATAGGGAGGCAAGATTATGACTAAAGTTAGAGTTACTCAGGTAAGGAGTAAAAATAGTGCAAATAAGAGACAAATAGCAACACTGACTTCTCTGGGAATTCACAGAATTGGGCATTCTGTTGAACTGGAGCTGAACCCTGTAAACAAGGGGATGATTGGCAAGGTATTGCATCTGGTGAAAGTTGAAGAAATTAATTAATCAGGAGATTTTACAATGAAATTACATAATCTTAAACCTGCTGAGGGTTCTACCAGAAGAGTCAAAAGAATTGGACGTGGAGAAGGTTCCGGGCATGGTGGTACATCAACCCGTGGAATGAATGGTGCAAAATCACGTTCAGGATATTCTCGCAAGTTGGGTTTTGAGGGTGGCCAGATGCCTCTTCAAAGAAGACTTCCAAAATTTGGATTTAACAACATTAACAAAGTTGAATATAAGGCCATTAACTTGTTTACTTTGCAAGCATTAAGTGATAAGAGTGGAATAACAACTTTTAATATTGAGACTCTTATTGATGCGGGTTTAATTTCCAAGAATGACAAAGTTAAAATTCTTGGTAATGGAGAACTTACAGCAAAACTGGATGTAACAGCTCACGCATTTTCTCAGTCTGCATTGGCAAAGATCGAAGCACAACAGGGAAAGGCGACTAAAATCTAAATTTTCTGATGAAAAAATTTATCGAAACAATTAAAAACATCTTCAAGATTGAAGAGCTTCGCAAAAGGATTGTGTACACACTCCTTTTGTTGCTTGTTTATCGTCTTGGTAGTTTTGTAGTATTACCTGGAATCGATCCTACTCAACTTGATAAATTGCAGTCACAAGCATCTGAAGGATTGTTAGCTTTGCTTAACATGTTTTCCGGTGGTGCCTTCGGTAATGCATCAATTTTTGCTTTGGGAGTGATGCCATATATTTCTGCTTCAATTGTGATACAATTGCTTGGCGTTATGGTGCCTTATTTCCAAAAACTACAGCGTGAAGGTGAGAGCGGGAGAAGAAAGATGAATCAGTGGACACGTTATTTAACAATTGTGATACTTATATTACAAGGTCCAGCTTATATGGCCAATCTTCACGCACAGTTGCCTGAGTCAGCTTTTCTTTTTCATGGATTTTCATATAATATATTTGCAACAATTGTCCTGATAGGCGGAACAATGTTCATAATGTGGCTGGGAGAACGAATTACCGATCGCGGCTTAGGTAATGGTATTTCACTAATCATTATGGTGGGTATTGTAGCACGCTTACCATTTGCACTCGTGTCTGAAGCAGGTGCAAGACTTAGTCAAAGCGCAGGCGGTGGAATTTTAATGTTGATTGTCGAGCTGGTGATTTTGTTTTTTGTATTTGTTGCCACTATTGCTCTTGTTCAGGGGACACGCAAGATTCCGGTACAGTATGCAAAAAGGATAATTGGTAATAAGCAATATGGAGGCGTTCGTCAATATATACCTTTGAAGGTAAATGCGGCTGGCGTCATGCCGATTATCTTTGCACAGGCAATTATGATGTTTCCCTTACTTCTGTCAGGTTTTAATGCCACTCGAGGTTTGGCAGCAACACTGTCAAATTCAACAGGCTTTTGGTATAACTTGCTGTATGGCCTCATGGTTATAGCATTTACCTACTTCTATACTGCGGTAACGGTAAATCCTGCCAATATGGCTGAGGATATGAAAAAAAATGGCGGTTTTATTCCTGGTATTAAACCGGGAAAGAAAACCGCAGAGTATCTTGATTCAATAATGTCTCGCATTACGCTGCCAGGCTCGTTTTTCCTTGCCATAGTAGCTATTTTGCCTGCATTTGCAAAAATGCTGGGTATCAGCAACCAGTTTGCATCATTCTTTGGGGGCACAACGTTGCTCATCCTTGTAGGTGTAATTCTTGATACCTTGCAACAAATAGAAAGTCATCTACTTATGCGTCACTATGATGGTCTTATGAAAACAGGCCGTTTAAAGGGACGTTCAGGGATGTAACAGGATTCAAAAGTTCTTTGTAGATATGGTTAAACTTAAAACCGAGGAGGAGATAGAGTTACTTAGAGAAAATGCTCTACTGGTATCCAGAACTTTGGCAGAGGTTGGCAAACATATAGTTCCCGGGATAACAACCCTGGAGCTTAACAATATCGCCGAAACCTTTATCAGAGATCATGGTGCGGTACCAGCTTTCCTGGGTTATAACGGGTTCCCTTATTCCCTTTGTATTTCAGTCAATGACGAGGTTGTACATGGTTTTGCTTCAGACTATCGTCTCAAGGAGGGTGATATTGTTTCAGTTGATTGTGGTACTGTGATGAAAGGGTACTTTGGTGATTCCGCATATACATTTCCTGTTGGTGATGTTTCGCCTGAGACCTTCAAGCTTCTCGAGGTAACAAAAGAGTCGCTTTACAGAGGTGCGAGCAAAGCAGTTGTTGGCAATAGAATAGGTGATATCTCATTTACGATCCAGTCTTATGTGGAAAGTTTTGGATTTTCAGCTGTCAGAGAGATGGTAGGGCACGGAATCGGAAAAAGGCTTCACGAAGCTCCTGAAGTTCCGAATTACGGGAGAGTGGGAGATGGTAAGAAACTTATAGAAGGAATGGTTATTTGTATTGAACCGATGATCAATGCAGGTACCAAAAGCATTATAATGCATGATAATGGATGGACTGTCAGTACACTTGACAAAAAGAATTCTGCACACTTCGAATTAATGGTGGCAGTAAGGGGTGGAAAACCTGATATTCTATCTACATTTAAATTTATAGAAGAGAAAAATTAAAACAGGGGTTAAAAACTTTAATGGCAAAACAACCGGCAATAGAAAAAGAGGGAACAATTATAGAGGCCCTTTCAAATGCAATGTTTCGTGTAGAGTTGGATAATGGACATATCATTATTGCCCATATATCCGGCAAGATGAGAATGCATTATATTCGTATTCTTCCCGGTGACAGAGTCAAGGTAGAGATGTCCCCATATGATTTAACCAAAGGAAGAATTTCTTTCAGATACAAATAAAAAATATAAAAATGAAAGTTAAAACATCCATAAAGAAACGCAGTGAGGATTGCAAGATTGTAAAACGCAAAGGTCGTTTGTATGTTATTTGCAAGAAAAACCCAAGGTTCAAAATGCGTCAAGGGTAATTTATTAATTTGTAAAACAATAAAGAGAAAAAACAGATATGGCACGTATAGCCGGAGTAGATTTACCAAACAATAAACGCGGAGAGATAGGTCTTACCTATATCTACGGTATCGGTCGCAGTTCTGCACGCAAAATTCTCTCTACACTGGGGATTGATTTTGATACAAAAGTAAAGGACTGGACAGATGAGCAAATTGCTGCAATCAGATCCATGATTGCATCGGATTACAAAATTGAGGGAGAGTTGCGCTCAGTAGTTCAAATGAACATTAAGAGGTTGATGGATATAGGATGTTATAGAGGTATCCGTCATCGTTTAGGTTTGCCTGTAAGAGGACAGTCAACTAAAAACAATGCCCGAACACGCAAGGGTAAGAAGAAAACAGTAGCTAACAAGAAAAAAGCAACTAAATAGAGGTTAGGTCATGGCAAAGAAAACAGGAACAACAAACAAGAAAAGAGTTGTAAAGGTGGATGCTTATGGGCAACTCCATGTTTCATCTACTTTCAATAATGTGATAATTACTTTAACTAACTCTACAGGTCAGGTAATCAGTTGGTCATCTGCAGGTAAGATGGGTTTCAGAGGTTCTAAAAAGAATACTCCTTACGCAGCTCAGACAGCAGCTGCCGATTGTGCAAAAGTTGCATATGATTTGGGTCTCCGTAGGGTGAAGGCTTATGTGAAAGGTCCGGGAGCAGGACGTGAATCTGCGATACGTACTGTACACAGTGCAGGGATTGAAGTAACTGAAATAATTGATGTGACTCCGCTTCCACATAATGGATGTCGTCCAAAAGGGCGCCGTAGAGTTTAATCTTTAATAATTAATTTAAAATTATCTAATATGGCAAGATATACAGGGCCGTCAACAAAAATTGCCCGAAAATTTGGAGAACCTATATTTGGTCCGGATAAAAGCTTTGAAAAGAAAAATTACCCTCCCGGACAACATGGTCTTGCAAAAAAGCGCAAGAAGTCTTCAGAATATGGGATGCAGTTAAAGGAAAAGCAGAAAGTTAAATATACTTACGGTATTCTTGAGAGACAGTTTCGCAATCTGTACGAAAAGGCTTCAAGAATGAAAGGAAGAAAGGGTGAGAATTTGATTTTACTTCTTGAGACCCGTCTCGACAATTTGGTTTACAGAATGGGTATTGCTCCTTCCAGGGCAGCAGCAAGACAACTTGTTACACATTGTCACATTGTGCTTGATGGGGAAGTTTGCAATATTCCTTCTACACTTGTTAAGCCTGGCCAGATTGTCGGGGTAAGAGAGAGATCTAAAAGTTTGGAAGTTATTCAGAATAATGTTTCCCGTGGTGCAAGCAGGTTTGCCTGGATAGAGTGGGATGGAGTATCTCTTGCCGGTAAGCTTATAAGTATGCCTGAGAGAACAGAAGTGCCTGAAGTAATTAATGAACAACTGATAGTTGAGTTATACTCTAAATAAATAATAAATAAAATGGCAATATTAGCATTTCAAAAACCCGATAAGGTGATAATGCTTGATGCAACTGAGACGTTTGGTCGTTTTGAGTTTCGTCCGCTGGAACCTGGTTATGGTATCACAATAGGGAACGCACTACGCCGAATTCTTCTCTCATCTTTGGAAGGGTATGCAATCACTTCGGTCAAGATTCATGGAGTTGATCATGAATTTGCCACAATTCCTGGAGTAATTGAAACAGTTGTAGATATAATACTGAATTTAAAGCAAATTCGTTTTAAACAAATTGTAGATGGAGAGGACTCAGAGATTGTAAATATTACAGTAAGTGGCAAAGGAAACTTTATTGCTGAAGATATTTCAAAAAAATTATCTTCTTTCAAAGTTTTGAATCCAGATTGGCATATATGTTCCATGGAACCCTCTGTTGTACTTAATATTGAGCTGAGGATAGGCAAGGGGAGAGGTTATGTCCCTGCTGAGGAAAACAAGGTTGATGATGCCCCTTTCGGGCTTATCGCGATTGATTCTATTTTCACTCCAATAAAGAATGTCAAGTATTCAGTTGATAACTGGCGTGTAGAGCAGAAAACTGACTATGAAAAGCTCAATATAGAGATTACAACAGACGGTTCAATTCATCCGAAAGAAGCTCTGAAGGAGGCTGCAAAAATCCTTATTCACCACTTCATGCTGTTTTCAGACGAAAAGATAACACTTGAAACTCCCTTAGAGGTCACAAGCAATGAGCTCGATGAAGAGTCTCTCAGAATGCGTCATCTTCTTTTGACAAAACTTGCCGACATGGAGCTTTCTGTTAGGGCTTTGAATTGCCTTAAGGCAGCCGATATTGAAACTCTTGCGGAACTGGTATCTCTTCAGAGGTCAGAACTAATGAAGTTTAGAAACTTTGGCAAGAAATCGCTTTCAGAGATAGATCAGCTTATTGAGCGCTACAGACTTAGTTTTGGCATGGATGTAACAAAGTATAATATTGAAAAGAAAGTTTTAAAACATGAGGCACAATAAGACAATTAACCATTTGGGTCGTAAGAGCGGGCACCGGAAGGCAATGCTTGCCAATATGGCATCATCTCTTATAATTCACAAGAGGATTGAAACAACATTACCCAAGGCAAAGGCACTGAGAGAGTATGTGGAGCCTTTAATAACAAAATCAAAAGATGATTCGACTCATTCTCGGCGTACAGTTTTTGCTTATTTGAAGCAAAAAGAAGCTGTAACAGAGCTTTTTCGTGTTGTTGCACCAAAAATTGCTGATCGTCCGGGTGGATACACAAGAATCCTTAAGACAGGTTTCCGTCAGGGAGACGCTGCTGACATGGCTCTTATCGAGTTAGTTGATTTCAACGAGGTAGCTGTTGCAGCTGCAAAAACTGAGACCAAGAAGGCAACTACACGTCGTAGCCGTGCAAAGAAGAGCACTGATGTTGTTGAAGCTTCTGAGCCTGCTGCAGAGAAGAAACCAAAGGCAAAAGCTGAGGCTAAGCCTGCAGCAGAAGAGAAAGCTGAGTAATTGCATAACTCAAACTCTAAAGAAGAGCGCTCGTTTAAAAATTTATTATGCAAGAGTTCGGTATTGCACCGGACTCTTTCCTTTTGCAATATGACACCATATCTAACTCCAGTGTTGTTTGAATGATGTATTAATGGCTGTATTGGATTAGCTATTCCTTAATGTGCCTGAACATTCAGTTGTGTATTATGTGTTATAAGCAGAATGTCTGATAGTTTTAATCGTAATGCATACATGATACCTAAGAACAGTATTTTTGTTACTAAAGGTGTCGAGGACATGATTAATAAAATTCTTTCTGCTTCATGTCTCTATTTTAGAGATATTTTTCCTTTGATATTTATTGTAAATAATAAGGGAAGAGGTAATATTCCATTCTCAAGGATACAAAATAGGTACTGCAGATTTTCTTTATAAATCTTTACTTGCCGAATATTCTTATATTTGCAGTCAATCAAACAAAAATCAACAACATATATGAGTATAAAATTCCGTCTTACAGTAATGAACTTTTTGCAGTTCTTCATATGGGGAACATGGCTTATCTCCTTTGGGGGATACTTGATACAAAAATTAGGTTTTACAGGGGGGACAGTAGGAGCCATTTATGCCACAATGGGAATTTCGTCGCTTTTTATGCCTGCTCTGCTTGGGATAGTAGCAGATCGCTGGATGAATGCAGAGAAACTTCTAGGAATATGTCACATTTTAGGGGCAGTATGCCTATACCTTGCTTCTTCAGTTACAGATCCGGATAAAATGTACTGGATAATGCTTTTGAACAGTTTGGTATTTATGCCGACAATAGCTCTTAATAATTCCGTGTCCTATAATGTGATGGTTAAAAGGGGCATGGATGTGGTTAAAGAGTTTCCTCCAATCAGAGTATGGGGAACTGTAGGATTTATTATTGCCATGTGGATTGTTGATCTGGGTGGTTGGACTTTAAGCCCTGTACAGTTGCACATTGGTTCAATATCATCACTAGTGCTTGGTTTGTATGCTTTTACAATACCTCCTTGCTCTCCTGTAAAGAAAGAAGGCAAGAGGTCTCTTGCTTCTGCTCTCGGGCTTGATGCACTTGTGCTTTTTAAGCAGCAAAAAACAGCAGTGTTTTTTCTATTTGCCATGTTGCTTGGAGCAGCACTTCAGATAACCAACACATTTGGATCACCATTCTTACAGGATTTTGCCAATGACCCTAAATTTGTTGATTCATTTGCAGTGAAGCATCCGGGTATTTTGATGTCAATATCTCAGATGTCTGAGACTCTTTTCATTCTTGCAATTCCGTTTTTTCTAAAACGTTTTGGTATCAAGATAGTCGTTTTAATGAGTATGTTTGCATGGGTACTGAGATTTGGTTTTTTTGGGATCGGCAATCCTTCTGAAGGTTTTGTGTTCCTCATTTTATCGATGATTGTTTATGGAATAGCATTTGACTTTTTCAATATTTCCGGTTCACTTTTCATAGAACAGGAGACTAAACCTGAAATACGCGCCAGTGCTCAAGGTCTTTTTATGGTTATGACAAATGGGATTGGAGCCACAGTTGGAGGGTTAACCTCAGGTTGGGTAGTTGACATGTTTACGTCTCCGGGTGGAATACGTGACTGGAGTACTATCTGGTTTGTATTTGCAAGTTATGCTCTTGTTATAGGCATTCTATTTGCCATTTTCTTTAAATACAAGCATAATCCCCAGCCTGTAGCAGAGTGATGAGATACGAAAGAACAGTCAGGGATACCGAAACTTCTGCATCATGTGGTTTGCTTTATACAGATCACGGCGTAATAGAGACTCCTATTTTTATGCCTGTTGGTACAGTCGGAAGTGTTAAGGCAGTTTTCCACAGAGATCTTATTGACGACATAGGTGCTCAGATAATACTTGGGAATACTTATCACTTGTATCTTCGTCCCGGTACTGATATTATCAACAGAGCCGGTGGAATTCACAAGTTTATCTCGTGGAATAAACCTGTTTTAACTGATAGTGGTGGTTATCAGGTTTTTTCTCTGGCAGAAAACAGAAAGCTAACTAATGAAGGTTGTATATTCAGGTCTCATATTGATGGATCAAAGCACTTTTTTACACCTGAGAATGTGGTTGATATTCAACGATTGATAGGGGCTGATATAATTATGGCGCTGGATGAGTGTCCTCCGGGCAGTTCAGACCATCATTATGCAAAAGAATCATTAAAACTTACTAAACAGTGGCTGGAGAGAGGGGCAGTACATTTCGATGCTACGGAACCTCTTTACAATTACAGTCAGGCTTTCTTCCCGATAATTCAAGGCTGTGTATATCCTGATCTGAGGGTTGAGGCAGCTGAGCATGCAGTATCTCTAGAAAGAGAGGGATATGCAATAGGAGGATTGTCTGTAGGTGAACCTACAGACATTATGTATCAAATTCTTGAGCTTTTGGACCCGATTTTGCCAAGAGATAAACCTAGATATCTTATGGGTGTTGGTACCCCGGTCAATATCTTGGAAGGGATTTCGAGAGGTGTTGATATGTTTGATTGCGTCATGCCTACAAGAAATGCAAGAAATGGAATGCTTTTTACATCAGAAGGAGTAATCAATATAAGAAACAGGAAATGGGCTGATGATTTTTCTCTATTAGACGAGAATGGAACGTCTTTTGTTGACAAAATGTATTCCAAGGCATATTTGAGGCATCTTTTTGTTTCTTCTGAGATTCTGGGGGCACAAATAGCAAGCGAACACAATCTTGCCTTTTATTTAAATTTGATAAATGATGCTCGTCTACATATAAAAAAGGGGGATTTTAAAATGTGGAAGGAGGTCACAATCAAGAAACTTGAGAACCGGCTCTGATGAAAACTAATTATCATATTGCCAAGCTTGACTGGTACATAATAAAAAAGTTTATTGGCACATATCTTTTTATTCTTGCCATAATCATTGCCATAATTATCATTTTTGACATTAGCGAGAAGATTGATGAGATGGTGGAAAAAGAGGCTCCTCTTAAGGAGATTGTTTTTAACTATTATGGTAATATGGTGCCTTATTACATAAATCTCTTCAGTCCTTTACTCGTCTTCATCTCTGTTATATTTTTTACCTCTAAGATGGCAGCTAACAGTGAAATTGTTGCTATTCTTGCCGGAGGAGTCAGTTTTAACAGGATGCTTTATCCATACATGATTTCAGCTTTTTTCATTGCGCTTCTAAGCCTTGTGATGAATCTCTTTATTATACCTCCCGCAAATAGGGTGAGACTTGAGTTTGAAAATAAATATATTAAGGACAAACCATATGTTGCGGGAAATAATATTCATCTTCAGCTTTCACCAGGTACATATGTTTACATTCAGTCATTCAATACTGCCGACAACCGAGCTTCAAATTTTACTTTGGAAACTATTGAGGGGCGTTCAATCAAGTCGAGATTAAGTGCAGAAAGTGCTCAATGGGATTCCACCAAACAATGTTGGACACTTCGTAATTATTATATCAGAACTAGTCTGGATAACAGAGATAAAATTGTATCCGGTGATCAAATAGATACTGTAATAAGTCTCAAGGTTACAGACTTGAATCAGAGAACCAATATTGTAGAATCTTTCAATATAATTCAGCTCAACAGATATATAAAAACACAGAAGATGAGAGGAGATAAAAGAGTTGCAATTGCTCAAATTGAGAAACATACCCGATTTGCTGTGCCATTCTCGGCTTTTATCCTTACCATCATGGGCGTTTCTCTATCTTCGAAGAAAACCAGAGGAGGAATAGGTATGAATCTCGGCATTGGTATTGCACTAAGTTTTATATATATTCTTTTCTTGAGATTCAGTCAGATGTTTGTGCATTCCGGGATTATGCCGCCTTGGCTTGCCCTTTGGGTGCCTAATATTGTATTTGGAGTTGTGGCTTATTATCTTTATAAAATTGCACCAAAATAATTTTGCATCAATAATGTATGTGCAAAATTATTTTAACATGCTTGACTCAAAAAATACGAAATATATGTAGGGGATGTTTTATGATTTCTGCAATTAAGCTGTCCAGTATTATTATATTGATTGGCTGTTAAATTTATCTCTAATTGCCCTGAGCATATCAGTTACCATATTTTCCAAGTACCATTCAGGTTTCCAACCCCACTCTGCTCTTGCACAAGTGTCGTCAAGGGAATCCGGCCACGAATCTGCAATTTCAGCTTTGACAGGATCTACCTGATAGTTAAATTGAGCTTCAGGTAAATGTTTCTTTATTTCAGCAAAGAGAATTTCAGGAGAAAAACTCATGGCTGTAATGTTGAAACTGTTTCTGTGAACAAGTTTGGATGGATCAGCATCCATAAGGTCTGTGCAGGCTTTAAGTGCATCGGGCATATAGAGCATGTCCATAAAGGAATTTGCCGGAATAGGGCAAGTATAACTCTTTTTTTTAATAATTTCATAGAAGACTTCTACTGCATAGTCTGTAGTTCCCCCTCCGGGAAGGGTTCCACTTGAAATTATGCCGGGGAATCGGACACTTCTTGTATCAACTCCAAATCTTTCAAAATAATAGTCACTAAGAAGTTCGCCTGATACTTTGCATATGCCATACATTGTATTTGGTCTCATAATAGTGTCTTGTGGTGTTTTGACATGAGGAGTGGATTTACCAAAAGCTCCTATTGAACTTGGAGTAAAAAGTGCACAATTAAATTCTCTGGCAATTTCAAGTGAATTTATGAGTGCTCCCATGTTAATTCTCCATGCGAGTTGAGGATTTTTTTCTCCAGTGGCAGATAAGAGAGCAACAAGATTGTAGATTCTTTCAACTTTGTGTTGTCTTACAACTTCAGTGTAATTTGAAGGATCTGTAGCATCGAGAACTAATGCTCTTGAAGTGTTTGACAGTTTCTTAACGACATCTGTCTTAATATCTGCTGCAATTACATTGTCTTCACCATATAATTTTTGAAGGTGAGGAACCAGTTCCGTGCCTATTTGTCCAGCTGCTCCAACAACTAAGATTTTCATACCTTTGTATTTGTGTTATATTTTTTGATTTAATAAATGCTGTAAGTGAAACGCTGGCAAATGTATGAAATTTATACCAAATTTGGCTTTTTGATTACACTTTTTAACATATTAATTTAACAATCTAACTTAATGAATAGTCTAGTTAAAACATGGGCGGAGGAGCTTGGTTTTGTGGCATGTGGATTTGTCAGAGCCAGGAAGATGACGGAAACATTAGAGCCACTTAAGGAGTATATTGCCAGGGGTTATAACGCTGACATGGGCTATTTGGAAAGAAATATTGAAGCGAGAATTGATCCTTCACTTTTATTACCTGGAGTAAAAACTTTGCTGGTTTTTCTTGCTCCTTACAGGCAGAAAGAGAGTCAGCCTGAGGTATTGCCAAAAATTGCAACCTATGCTTGGGGCTTAGATTACCATATAGTTATAAGGAATAAATTATATGAGATTGTAAGGAGAATAAGAAATATAGTTCCAGAATTGAAAGCAAGAGTTTTTACAGATTCTGCGCCGATTCTTGAGCGTTTATGGGCAAAAGAGGCTGGTCTTGGTTTTATTGGCAAAAATGGCTTTCTTATAAGCAGGGAACACGGCTTGCATAATCTAATCGGTATTATTCTTGTTGATGTTGAGATGGATTATTCTCTTTCTTTAAATATTAAGGGAGGTTGCGGTACTTGTCGTCGATGTCTGGATGCTTGTCCTTCTGGAGCAATTGTTGAACCATTTGTTGTCGATTCTAGGAAATGCATCTCATATCAGACGATTGAAAGTAAAAAAAAGTTTTGTGATGAGGAATATCGTATTGACAGAAAGGGATATATTTTTGGTTGTGACATTTGCATGGATATATGTCCATGGGTAAATAGGGCGAAATATTCAGAATGGAATGAATTTGCTCCACTTTTTTCTGAAAAAACAGGCAAAAAAATAGTTGAATTTTCAAAAGAGGAATGGATGGCTCTTTCAGAAGAATATTTTGCTGAGTTATTTATAAATTCATCGCTAAAAAGGGCTGGTTTGTCAAAAATTAAAGATAACTTAGAACCATGAATATATAATATGAAATTTTTTACAAAAGTTAATGTCGAAGATCTTAATTGCCGAATTTCATATAAAGACAAGATTATTTCATTGGGATCATGTTTTGCTAACGAAATAGGGGCAAAACTTAAAGATTCACGCTTTGATATTCTTGTTAATCCCTTTGGAGTACTTTACAATCCTGCATCAATCGCTTCGGCCTTAGAAAGGCTCTCTTCAGGGAACGTCTTTTCAGAAGAAGATATTTTTACCGATGGAGATTTGTGGAGTAGTTTTTACCATGATTCCTTGCATGCAGAATATACAAAAGAGGCACTTATCAACAAAATAAATACTTCCCTAAAAAGTGATTCGATGCACTTTATAACTTCTTCATGGATACTACTCACTTTGGGAACAAGAAGAGTATATACTCTCAAAAAGAAAAACATTATTGTGAGTAATTGTCATAAACTTCCACAATCCGAGTTTGTAATTGGGCAACTGAAGATAGATGATATTATAAGGATTTTAGCTCCTTATATAGAGGCTAATCTCAATAAAACATGGCTTTTTACCGTAAGTCCCGTGAGATATTTAAAAGATGGTGCTCACGACAGCCAGATAAGCAAGGCAACATTGCTCCTTGCTGTTGAGGAGCTGACAAAGTTGTTTCCAAATGTCATATATTTTCCGGCTTATGAAATTTATATGGATGAGTTGAGGGATTATCGATATTATGCAGATGATTTAATTCATCCTTCTCAGAGCTCTTTAAAATATATTTGGGAAATTTTCAGAGATTCTCTTATTAACAAGGAAGATTTTTATCTGCTTGATATGGTGGAAAGGCTTAATGACATGAAAAAACATCATCCTTTTTTTTCTGAAAGTAAGGCTTTTAAGAAATTTGAAGAAGAAATGTTGCAATTAGAGGAAATTATTGACAAACAATTCAAAGAAAAAATGTAACTATCTGACAAATAATATTGTTTTTTATTAATTAAAAATTTAATTTTGCATCAATTGCAAGAGATTCAACAACCTAAAAACTTAATTATGAATAAGGCAGAATTAATTTCAGCTATCGCTAGCAAAGCCAACATTACTAAAGTTGACGCTAGAAAGGCATTGGACGCATTTGTAGAATCAGCCGGGGAGGCCATGAAAAACGGGGACAGACTGACACTTGTTGGTTTTGGTTCATTTTCAGTAGCTAAAAGAAGTGCCAGAAATGGCAGAAATCCTCGAACAGGCAAGACAATTAAGATCCCTGCTAAGAACGTTGTAAGGTTTAAAGCCGGAGCAGACCTCAACAAACTTGTCTAAGTGTTTTTGTCTCCAATGTGAGATTTTTGAAAGAGGGTGGCCAAAAATTACTTTTTGGCCACCCTTTTTTTATTTTTCAAAGCCTCCACCTGTCGGAGTTTGTCGTAAACGGCTCATTAATAAATATTTGATTTTTTAGATTTTAAAAAGCCTAATTTTTAAAACACTAATTACAAGCCATTTACGACAAACTCCGACAGGTGGAGTGCCTATTTTAATTTTTACTTTATATTTGAGCTCCGTTATAAAGCTAAATGATCAACCATCATATATTAATAGGCGATAAAAAATATGAATTTAAAGAAATTTTTAAGGATTTCTTTCCTTCTCAAGTAATTTTTGCCTCTAAGATAGTCAAGGATGATCATTTAGCAGAAGATGTTGTGCAAGAAGTTTTTTTAAAATTGTGGAGATCAGAAGCATTTTTTCAGAATGAAATATCTTTTAAAGCTTATCTTTATTTGTCTACCAGGAATAGGTGCATTGATTTTTTAAGAACAAAAAAAATAAAAACTGGAAACATTGAACTTGGATTAAATGTAGAAGAGGAGGCTAATATTGTTCTTAAAGAAGAAGCATTCAGGCTATTAGATAAAGCTATAGCTAACCTTGCTCCACAATCTCAGAAGATTATAAAGTTGTCTATGCAAGGATTTTCAATTCAGGAAATCTCGGAAAAATTAAGCATATCTGTAAATACTGTAAAAACGCTTAAAGCCAGGGCTTATAAAACGTTGAGAAATCATTTAGGTGAAATTTTTATATTGATGCTGTCACCTTTTTTATAAAATGTCCGTTTTATATATAAGGAAATGTTTAAAGGCGTTTTCTTAATATTTAATGGAAGAAAAGTATAAAAAAGCAATCGAAGAAGCAAGTTCACTGGCAGATAAAATGTTGAGTGAACCTGCAAGATTTGCGTCAGAATTCAATATAAGAAGAAAACATTTAGCCAAAATAAATGTAGAAAAAAAATGGATTATTTTTTGGTTCACTGTCAACTATAAGAAAATCATTTCTGTATCTGCTGCTGCTGCTGCTGTGATTATATTAAGTAGCATACTTTTCAATTTAAATACAAATAGTATTGATGAGGGGAAACTTAGAAGTCAAATCAATATTATGCCTGCCACTGGTTCTGTAGTCCTAAAACTTGCATCTGGTGAATTGGTTGAATTGGATTCTGCTGTTAATGTTCAAAACAAACTTTTAGGAGTTAAAGTTGATGTAGGTAATAGTGTGATTTCTTATGCAGATGATAGTGCATCTTTAACTGCTTCTGGCATTCAAAATATCTTTAAATTAAAATATAATCAATATAATCAACTTTCAGTTCCAAAGGGACGCTCATATTCTGTAATCTTGAGTGATGGGACTAAAGTATATATTAATTCCATGAGCAAGTTGTACTATCCTGTAGAATTTAACGGTACTGAAAGAAGGGTCAAAATTGAAGGAGAGGCTTACTTCGAAGTGACCAAGAATGAAAAAAAGCCTTTTGTGGTGGAAACTAAGTCATACTCTGTCAAGGTTTTAGGTACTAAGTTTAATATAAATGCATATCCGGAAGAGAAATTAGTCACTACCACATTAATATCCGGCCTGGTAGAAATTAATGAAGGGAAAGATGTGTCTGTTAAAATTACTCCTGGAAAACAATTAAGAATGGACAAAGAAACAAAGCAAATATCAGTTGAAGAGGTGGATACGGAGTTGTATATTTCATGGATTGATAATGTTTTGAGAATACAGGACACAAGACTTGAGGATATTCTTAATATACTTAAAAGAAGATACGATGTAGATATAAAAATAGAAGATTACTCTGTTTTGAATGAAAAATTTACAGGTAAAGTTCCTTTAAATGACAACCTTTTAGTGATTTTGGAACAGCTTGAAAAGGTTTCTCAGATAAATTTTACAATTAATGAAAGAACCATTACAGTGAGGAGAAACACATAAATAACTGGTTATTTGACTAATTAATCCCAACAATAAGAAACTATGAAAAATGGAATCCGGCTATTATTGCATTTTGCAATGATTTTGTTTTTGCTAACAGTATGGACAACGGTTAGTGCACAGCAAATCAAATCATTAAAAGTGCAAAATGCTTCATTAGAAGATTGTTTGAAGCAAATTGAAAAACAGACAGGTTATGGGTATCTTTTTAAAGATGAAAATATAAAATCAATAAAAGGTATATCGTATACTGCTGAAAATGAGGACATATTAACGGTGTTGAAAGGGTTACTGGCGAATACGGGATATTCCTTTGAACTTAACAACAAAGTCATTTTGATCTTTAAAGAGGTAAAACCTGAGACAACTTTAAGGCAGGTTGCTGTTCCAAAGGAGGTGCCCGTTAAATTCAAAATTGTAGACAGTTTAACAAATGAGCCATTGATTGGTGCTACGTGTAATTTGAAAAATTACAGTATTTATGGAACTGCAGATATTGATGGTAACGTTTTTTTGAAAAATGTTCCTACTGGAGATGCTCATATTGATATACAAATGCTTGGTTATGAACCAAAAACCATATCGATGAAAATTATTTCACCGGTAGAGATGAGAATTGCTCTTATTCCAACTTCACTTGAACTGGATGAGATTATGGTTGTAGCGAAAGCGAGTACGGCAGGAACTTCTACTAGTTCAATGATTGGCCGTCAAGCAATAGATCACTTGCAGGCAACCAGTTTGAAGGATATAATGCAACTAATTCCTGGACAACTGGTAACCGGTGTTACAGATATGACAAGTGCTTCAAAGATTACTATTAGGACTCTTAATACCTCTTCTAACAATGCATTTGGCACCTCAATAGTTGTTGATGGCATCCCAATTTCTGATAATGCAACGTTGCGAGATAAAACTGCTATAAATGCCACAGGAGCAACAGGAGTTGATCTAAGACAAATTGAGGCAGATAATATTGAATCAGTTGAAGTTATAAGGGGTATCCCTTCTGCAGAATATGGGGACTTGGCTTCAGGGGCAGTTATTGTTAATACTAAGTCTGGATATACTCCTTATGAAATAAGAGCTAAGATTAATCCGAAGAATTTTAACACTTCAGTTGGTAAAGGATGGACTCTTGGCAATAAACAGGGAGCTTTGAATGCTAGCTTGGATTATATGCAGGCCTGGGGTGACCCCCGCCAGAAAACATCTTCATTCGATAGAATATCTGCAGGTCTTTCATATAGTAGGAAAATTGGTAAAATTTGGTATACAACTACTAAACTCTCTGTTAGTAGTCTTATAGATTCAAGAGGAGATGATCCTGATGTCATTACTGAAGGCACTGAAACTACTCAGAAAAATATGAACTTTAGACTTAGTCATAATGGGAAAATTAGTGTCAATGCAAAATTAATGCGTACACTTTCGTACTATTTGGGTTATAGTGAGTCTATAACAGAGTCTAAGAATAGTATAATTGTTGCTGCAGGTGGTGGAATGCCAGTGATAACATCCTTGACTTCTGGCTATTTTGAGGTCCCTTATATTACCGATTCCTACAGGGCTTCAGGCACTACAGAGGGTCGCCCAAGGACATTCTATGCTAAAGTGTCTAATGGATTTACTGCCAATGTCGAAAAATTTCGTCAACGATTTAATATGGGAGTCGAGTATAAATGGGAAGAAAACAAGGCTAAGGGATATTACAACGACGATGATTCTAAACCATTAAGGCCAAACAGCGATGGCCGCCCTAGACCTTATTATGATATCCCGGCTTTGAATCAGATTTCTGCTTACTTCGAAGACAATATTGACTGGAAAATATCTAAAAGTCTTGCTTTTAAAGTTCAGGCAGGTTTAAGATATAATTTGATTCAACCCGGAATAGAAGAACAGGTGTCATCATTCTCTCCTAGAATCAATTCTTCTATTCATATTTCAAATTGGTTAGAGATTAGAGCAGGTTGGGGACTCAATTCAAAAACTCCTGGGTTGTCACATCTTTATCCTGAACCAAAATACACTGACAGAATAGCAGCAAGATATCTTCCTGCAGGCCAGAACGAACAACTTGTCATGTATCATACAAACGTCAATTATGTGGAAAGGAACAATGCACTTAAAAACGCGACAAATTCAAGGACAGAGTTAGGTGTTGACATCAAGCTTGTGAATGGTATGAGATTTAGCGTCGTTGGTTATAATGATTATATGGAGGATGGATTCGGAAATCTTACAGAATATAAAATATATTATTCCAGATATTATGATGCCAACAAAGGTCTTATCATTAAGCCCGAAATGAAACCTTTTGTTGACTGGAACAATCCAGCAAGAGTCGATACAGTGTTCATTACTACAGGCAGAATAGGCAACACAGAGGCTTCAATTGACAGAGGAATTGAGTTTGATTTTGACTTGGGTGAAGTTAAAGTACTTAGAACTTCATTTTACTTGAGTGGAGCTTATATACAGTCTAAGTATTGGGACAATGGAAGAAACTTTTCTAATCCTGTGGGTATTCCGGCTGGTTCTGTTTATAGCCAGGGAGGATCAAATACTCCTCCCTTTAAACTCGAATATCCTTCCGGACGATCAAAGAATATAAACGAAAGGTTTTCTACTTTAATAAGGACAGTTACTCATATTCCATATCTCAAAATGGTAGCTACACTGACAGGTCAAATAGTTTGGTATTCTTCTGCCGAAACCACAAATCAAAAACAAGATCCTATTGGTTGGATTGATACAGATTTATCGTATCATCCTATTACTCAACAGATGTTAGATGATCCTAGTTGCAAAATTAAAGGCATACTTCTTTCTGATCAAAGAAAAGATCCAAAGGATGATGGAGCAACAAGACAGCCTTTAATTTGGATTATAAATGCAAGATTATCAAAAGATGTATCAAAATCATTAGGTTTTTCATTTTTTGTAAACAATCTTTTTTACTATACACCTTATCAGTCAACTAACAAGTCAGGAACTTTGACTGAAAGGAATACGGATACTTTTTCATTTGGTATGGAACTGTTAATTAAAATATGATTATGAAAAAACACAAAATAATACAGATACTGAACTCTGTGATTCTCTCTATTATATTAATATCTTGTACAAGAGAAGAGCCTTTACCAATTCATTCAGTACATATTGCAGTTAATCTTCCTGCAAATTTTAGAGCAGATGTAAAATTTGCCAATAAAGAAGTTATTTTGACAAGTTCAAGCAATGAATATCGTTTTATAACAAATGCTCAAGGTGAGGTTATAGTCAACGATCTTATTCCAGATGTATATAATATTATTGCTCAATGGGAAATGTCAGGTGTTGAATATAAGCAGTTAATTGCCAATCCTGAGCCGGTAGAAGACAGAGCAACTGTTTTTTTAAATGTCGCTTTGAACAATTATAAAATATTTTCAGACGTTAATATAACATTGAATCTTGAAGCAGTTATCTTGAAAAGTCTTTTAATTTCGAAGATTTATTATACTGGCACAAAGGATAATGCCAATAAGAATTACTCAGCAGACAGCTACATTGAAATATTTAACAATTCGGAAGACACAGTGTTTTTAGATGGTAAATATCTAGCACTGACAGAATCTATGTCTCCTGCTGCCTACCCGGCAAAAGATAATCCCGATTTTATATATGCAAGGCAGATCTGTAAATTTCCTGGAGATGGAAATGATTATTCAGTTTTGCCAAGCACAAGTATTGTCATTGCTGCAAGAAGTGCCAGAGATCATAGATTAAGTGCCTCAACATCTGTTGATTTGTCTAATGCTGATTTTGAAGTTAAAGATGCTGATGGTTCTGGTAATCCAATTATCAAAGCTTTGCCGATAATTTCTAACTCAATCCCAGCTTTAAAGTTCCTTAACTTGCTTACTGGAGGAGGAAATGGAGTATTTATTTTTGAAACTAATGAGGATATTTCTAGCTGGCCTGAAGTTTATGCTCCTGGTAAGACTTCAGGAGAAAGATTCAGGAAAGTACCTGTAGGAGTGGTACTAGATGGAGTAGAGTGTCTAAAAAACAATGTGGGTACCGGTCCTGATATTAATTTAAAAAGATTGCCTTTTGTCATTGATGCAGGATATACTTTCGTTAATGCAACTAGCGGCTATACTCATGAATCTTTGGAACGTAAAGTAATAATCAGAAATGGCGTTTTAAAACTTGTGGATTCAAATAACAGTATAGAGGATTTTGTGATTGTTTTAGATCCTACTCCAAAAAAATATGATAAACCTGAACTGATGAATAACTAGACTATGAGGAATATATATATAATAATTGTATTGTTTTTCATGACTACAGTAAACATCGCTGTTGGTCAGGAAATAGATTCGGTTGCAATTGAGGCACCCGTGAAATTAAAAGAAAGAGAATTACAGATTTTTAACCAACAGTGGAATATTACTGAAAATGCAGCTGGATTGGGGATAAATAAAATCTCAAACAGCAGTTTGACTACTATTGGTTTAAGCAGGAGTACAGGAGATTTTCATAGGGCACAGGAAGGATCTTCTTTTAACAGGCTGGAGTTTAATACTGATAGATTTGACAAGTTTAATGATCAATTATATTTAAAAGGTGATTTTAGTTTTAATTTGGAAAAAGAGTTCAACAGGGCTTGGTCAGACGTGTTTCACACATACAATTCTTCTCCTTATATATTTGGGAGTAGTGTAGAAGGGGACTATGAAACACAAAGATTTAGAATTTCTTTTATGATATTTACTGCTCTTAATGGCAGATTTAACTACGGCATAGGAGTTGACTATAAAGTGGCAGATATGTCACGCCAAAAAGATCCTCGTTCAAGGTCATATCTTTTAGACTATAAAATTATTCCTTCAATAACATATGCTATTAACCAGAAAAATATTCTGGGCATAAATTGTTCTTACAGATTTGAGAAAGAGAAAATGCCTAATGTTACTACAGTTCAGACAGATCCAAATTTGAAATACTATGATTTTAAAGGGCTCAATTATGTTGATGGCAAAATTGGAGGCTATAAAGGGTTTCAGAGACAATTTATAAGTGATATCCCGGGAGTAGCTATCCAATACAACTTTTTGGGGGTCAGCTCAAAATTATTGAGTTCAATAGGTGTCGAATATCAAGAACAACAAATTCTTGGAAACAAAAAACAAAGTCCGGGCTCATACAACTCTTTTAATTACAGTTTAGTAGTAGACTATGTTGTAAATAGTCAAGATTATATACATAACATTAATTTAAAAGGATCTTTTAGAGATGGCGGTGCAGATGAGTTTCGTCAGGAACTGAAAAGTTCTAAAGATCCTATTACAGGAGAAACCACAGAAACTTGGGTTACAAATTACAAATATAAAAACAGGTATATGGTCAAAGTTGCCGATGTTTATTTGTCTTACAAGCTTATGAAACAAACGTCAGATAAAAAATCAATTAAATGGTTTATTCAACCTTATGCTGCGTTTAATAAGTTTTCAAATACATACTATTTACCAAAATCGGAATATGTGGTCAGTAAGTTTTTTGCTGGTACTAATGCATTTTTATCAATTTATAGCAGAAATAACAGCGATGTAGATTTGAACTTCAATGTTGCAGGAGGATTTCCTGTCAAAACAGATTTATCGCTAGTTACAGTTTCTGAATTGAATTCGGCCATTTATGACATTGACATTGAGTATCATAAAAAGAAGACTATAGAAACATATGGTGAGATTAGATATACATTTCCCATCAAATTAGGTAAGAATAAGATGATTGGATATTCGAGATTATATGCTGGAAACATTTTTGGTATTGGTTCTTCATCTTGGTTTTCAACAGGTTTTAGTATAGGCATAATAACATTATAAAATGATGAAAAAGAAATTATGTGGGTTATTAACTCTGATAGCAGGGTTTTTGGTTATACAATCTTGTGAAAAAATAGAAGATACCAGATCGTATGCACCGGTGCTTTTTTTTGAGAAATCTACCGAGACCGTTAAAACCGATGTAGGAAGTTATGATGTAAAATTAGTGTTGTCAAAGCCGGCAGAAAAAGAAATCAAGGCTAAAATAGGATTTACCGGAACTGCCATTGAGGGAGAACACTATTCTGTTGCTTCTAATGAGATAGTATTTGCTAAGGGAGATAAAGAAGCGTTTTTGAAAATAAATATTCTCAATGAAAATATTTATGATGAGTTAATAAATATTAAGTGTTTAATTTGTCCGAGTCAGGAATATGCAGTTATTCCGGAACTGAAATCGGAGTTTATACTGAATATGACTAAGGACATAATACTCCCTACTATTAGTTTCAAATCGACTGAACAGAATCGTTTCACAAATCCTTATCTGGCAGAAACTTTAACTTATGAACTGTGTCTTACAGAAGCATTAAGAATGGACACAGAGGTAAGAATTAGCGTTGAGGGAGACCTCTCAATTGGGGCAGATTTTTTAATCAATGAAGGCAATTCAAATACTCTAATTATACCAAAATCGGTTTTATCAAAAATCTTTACTGTGACTTTTAAGAAAAAAGACATGGCTGGATATAATAGAACTCTCAAGTTAACTCTTGTGCCGGTTACTTCGAAAAGTTGTATAGTAAATGAAGAATCATCATTTACTAACATAACTGTAAAGGACCCAGTTGTGGATATGTCTTCATTTTTTAAAACTGCTGCTCTTCTGGGGGGACCTGGATATCAGATGAATCAGGCCATTAAAGCTAAAGACGGTACTTATTCTAGTAACATTGTTGTTAATGTATTAAACAATTCTTCAAAAGGGAACTATATGAAAAGCCTTAGGAACTTGTCTTTCAACAGTGCTTTTGGATGTTATGCTAACACACCGGGAGGAGATGTTTTAAGATTAGCTGATTTATTGAAATTTAATACAACAGATACTGTAATCGCAGATTATGGTGTTGGAAAAACAACGAGATTTTTTTCTCCGAGTGATTCTTTATTAAGATTTGTCGCTGAAGGAGATAATATAAGAAAAGGGAAAGTATTCGCTCCTGCACAGAAGTTTAGCGCGAAACTTGTTTTAAAACAAGATTGGGAGACAGGCACTAATGGTAATAAGCAATGGCATCTTGATTCTAAGTCAACGGGTGGAAATATTTCACTTTCATCATATCCGCTTTCTTTTGCCACAATGGAGATAGAATTGGTAAAACTAGAAGGCACATTCAATATTGATGAAGATATTCCAGTAATAATCTTTGATGCCTGGTTCAGAAGTAATTCAAAATACTTTATGCGTAATATTCCAGAAAGTTACGACATTGTTAGGGAAGGAGATTTATACCGAATTAGCTACAAGTTTACACCTAGATAATAATGAAGGCAAAGAAAATTAGATTATTATTAATGCTTTTAATTTTTCATGTTGCAATTCCTGCACAGGGACATTTTATAAAGATATGTAATACAAATGGATATAAGTTTGAAATTCCTGACTATGTTATTGGTAAAGACATTTTATTTGGTTCGAGGATAGTTGATATTAGCAAGCCTGAGGCAAAAGTTTACGCAGCAGGACAAATGCGCAAACCTCCTGTTATAATTCGTTTTACGAAGTCAGGAAATACTCTCAGAATGGATCAGATAATTAATTTTTATAAGATTGACAAGAATGATCCAATTTATGAATCTGTCGAAAAAAATCAAAGAGTATCTGCAGTTTATACTTTTGACATTGAACAAAAAGTTCGAAAGGATGGTTCTTTGGTCAATGTGATAGACGTTTCAAAATTTTTTTTGGATGAAGTTACTATTGCTTGGCCTTTACCGGACAATGTGAACAATGGAAGATTAGACTCTAAACTGACTTCTGTTTTATTCATGAAGGAGTTAGATGATCACGTGAATATAAGAGTTTATTATGGTTATACAGGCGGTAAAGAGCCTTTTAGTATTACTGTACAGTACTTTATGTTGCTATTACCAGAACTGTTAAAACCCAGATATGATGACGACAGAGTCGGTTATCAGACAATATCATTAAAGAAATATGAATCAGGAAAGGTCATTTCAAAAGAAAAAATTATCTCAAGATGGAGAATTGAACCAAAATTGAGCGATGTTGAAAAGCATAGAAAAGGCCAGCTTGTTGAACCTGAAAACCCAATAGTGATTTTTATAGATCCTGCATTTCCTTCAGATTGGATTCCATATATAAAAATGGGTATTGAGGACTGGCAAAAAGCATTTGAAAAGATAGGCTTTAAAAATGCAATTATTGCAAAGGAGTATCCAAAAAATGATACGGATTTTGATCCTTACGATATTAGTGTGAATTGTGTTAGATACATTCCTGTTCAAGAGGCAAATGCATCTGGACAAATCTGGATAGACCCTAGAAGTGGGGAAATTCTGCAGGGTGATATTTTATGGTGGAATGATGTTATCTCATTGATAAAAATGTGGCGTTTTACTCAAACAGCTGCAGTAGATCCGGAAGTTAGAAGACCTTTTTTTAGCAAGGAGATTGAGGGAGAATTGATAAGATATGCTATAGCTCATGAAACGGGTCATATGCTTGGTCTCCAACATAATATGAGAGCGTCTTATGCATATCCGGTTGATTCTCTGAGGTCACCGACTTTTACTATGAAATTTGGAACTACTGCCTCGATTATGGATTATGCAAGAAACAATTATGTTGCTCAACCAGGTGATCTTCAGCGGGGTGTTAAGATGACACCACCAGCACTTGGACCATTCGATTTTTTGTCTATTGAGTATGGATATAAGATTATTTATGGTGCTGATACAGAAAAGAAAGAAAGAGAAGAACTTGAAAAGATTTTTATTTCCAAGGGAGATGATCCAATGTACTTTTTTGGGCCTTTAACAATGTCACAGGTTTTTCCTGATCCCGCCTCACAGTCTGATGCTCTGGGTGACGATATCATAAAATCTTCTTATTATGGCATTAAAAATACAAGAATTATTTTGGAAAATCTATATAAGTGGACAATTGATACAGGAGGCGATGAATCACTTCTGGTCGAAAGATATAACGCCCTTATCAATCAGTATTATAGACTTTTATCTTTACCTCTTTCATATGTTGGAGGAAAGTACCAGTTTTATGGTAATTTATTAGCAGAAAAGCCAAAATATATTCCAGTTGAAAAACAAAAACAAATTGAAGCTGTCAATTATATCACTTTAGAATTAAAAGAAGCAGGCAAACACACACTTAGAAGAGAGTTATTACCCTTAATCGGCTCCGAATATGTGGATAAAGTATATAAGAAGGAAGCAGATTTGGTAGCATTAATGGTTAGTCCCATCATTCTTACAAGATTGGTTCAATCGTCTTTTTTCGATTATTCTTGCCTTTCTATAGAAGAATATTTGGATATGATAGATGATAACATTCTCAATCCAAGTTATGATTATAACAATCCTTTCGTAAAAAATATTCAAACCTCTTATATTCAAGCTTTGATATCTGTTTATAAACAACAAGGCGGAGAAATTATAAACGGGTCAAATGCTATTGTTTTGGAATCTATATTTGATAGAATCATTAAAACAAGAAGCAAGCTAACAAACTTAATAAATAAGCAATCAGGAAACTCTGGATATACAAAATATCTTTTAAGTCTTCTGAAAACAGATAAATAGATTTTGATGAAAAGAATATTGATTACTTTAATAACGGTTGTATTTTTTGTTCCATTTGCAATTGCTGACGAAGGTTTGTGGTTACCTTTTCTTTTGAAAGATCAGAAATTTTCACAAATGCGTAAAATGGGACTTAAATTAAGTGCAGAAGAGATATATAGTGTTAATCAAGCTTGTATTAAGGATGCTGTTATTGGGTTAATGTCGGAGGGATCTAACCTGAGAAGTTATGGGACAGCAAGTTTTATTTCTGATAAGGGACTTATTATTACCAACTATCATGTTATTTTGCCATATATCCAAAGATTTTCAACACAAGAAAATGATTTTATCAAATATGGTTTTTGGGCAAAGAATTCTTCAGAAGAAATTGTTTGCAGAGGATTGGAAATGAAACAATTGATCAGAATGGAAGATGTTACCGAGGAGATCCTGAATGGAACGAAGGGCTTACAAGGTCAAGAGAAATTAAATAAGATTAATTCGAATGGAAAGAAAATAGCTGAAGAAGTCACACGAGGTACTAAATATGAGGTTTCTATTCAATCTGTTTTTGGGAACAACCAGTATATTATGAGTCTATATATAGTTTACAAAGATATTCGAATGGTTGTAGTTCCTCCATTTGCACTTGGGAAATTTGGCGGCAATACAGATAATTATTCATGGCCGAGACATACTGCTGATTTTGCTATTTTGAGAGTGTATGCAGATCAAAATAATGAACCGAATAATTACTCAAAGACTAATGGATTTTACAAACCCAGAAAAAGTCTTGTATTGTCAACATCAGGTTTTAAAGAAGGAGATTTTGTGATGATACTTGGTTATCCTGGTAAAACAAGACAATATATTCCTTCCTTCGCATTGGATGAAATTATTAATGTTGAAGGTCCTGCTAGAATGGATTTAGCCAATACTAAAATTAATATTCTTAAACAGGCAGTGGCAGAAAATCCGGAAATGAAGTATAGATATACAGCGAAATTATCATCAGAAGGTAACATCTATCTGAGAACAAAGGGACAGATGCAAGGAGTTCGTCGTACCAATCTTATTGATAGAAAGAAAGAAGAGGAGAGAAATTTTATTGAATGGGCTAACACTTCTTTAATTAAGGACATGGAAGAGCTGTATAAAGAGGTTGCGATTTATAATCTTGCTGATTTATATTTTAAAGAAGCAGGAATAAATGGAGCAGAAATTGTTCCTTTTATAGGCAAATTTGAAAAACTGGTATCAATTTATTCAAGAAAGCATTTTGATAAAATAGTGGCAGACAGGGAGTGTAAAAGATTAAAGGGTCTTACAGATCAATTTTTTGAAAGCTGGAGTTATGAAGTGGATAGGAAAATATTCAGTAATTTGATGTTAAAATATTATCAAAATCTTCCCGACAAATTCCACCCTGTTTCTATGGTGAAATACATGAAATATTATCAAAGTGATGTGGAAGAGCTTTCGAAAGATGTATTTCGCAGGTCGATTTTTACAGATAAAGATAGGCTTATGGCTTTTCTTGATGATGACAGAAAAAATGTGGATAGTTTGGTAAAAGCTGATCCGTTATATCAATTGTCTATAGGATATTATATGGCTAATGTTGAGAAAATTGCAAATCAAAGGGCACAGTTGCAAGCAAAACAATTAGAGATGTTTGAAAAATACATGGAGGGTTTTATTGAAATGAACGACAACAAAATCCTTTTCCCAGATGCAAACAACTCTCAGCGGTTGTCCTACGGAAAGGTTAGAGGAAGTACAGCAGAAGATGGGCTTATTTATACATCTTATACAACCTTAGATGGGATGCATGAAAAATATTTAAATAACATTTCTGAAGAAGAATTTTATCTACCCGTTAAAATCCAGAAACTTTATAAAGAAAAAGATTTTGGAAAATACGGTGACAAAAAGGGGAACATTACAGTTAATTTTTTGACTGATTGTCATACTTCGGGAGGAAGTTCAGGATCTCCTGTATTAAACGCCAGAGGCGAAATGATAGGTCTTAACTTTGATAGAATTTGGCAAGGGCTTGTTTCTGACTATAAATTTGAACCTGAACAATCTAGATCTATTGCTGTAGATATTAGATTTATTCTCTTTATTATCGACAAATATTCACCATCTTCCTATATTTTGGAAGAGCTTAAAATAAAGTAGCAATTTCATTTCTACAAATAATCTTATGAGAAGTTCTTTGGTTATAAGTGAATAACATGACTATTCAACAGCACAGACAGAATGGCAATCTATGATTGGCTTCTTTTTTTGTACCTTTGCATATCTATTATTAACATCTTATAATCATGGATTTTTCATTATCTAAGGAACAACTTCTTTTTTTGAAGATGATTAGGGAATTTGCAGAAAAAGAAGTTAAACCTCTTGCTGCAGAAATTGATGAGGAGGAACGTTTTCCGGTTGAAACAGTAGAAAAGATGGCCAAGTTGGGCATTATGGGTATTCCGTTTCCGGTTGAATATGGGGGAGCCGGGGGAGACAACATGCTTTATACCATGGCCGTAGAAGAACTTTCGAAATTTTGCGGAACTACCGGAGTTATCGTATCTGCTCACACATCTCTCTGTGCTGCACCAATTTATGAGTATGGTACAGAGGAACAAAAGAAAAAGTATCTTCCAAAATTGTGCTCTGGAGAATGGCTTGGGGCTTTTGGGCTAACTGAACCAAATGCTGGGACTGATGCTTCTGCTCAGCAGACTACGGCTACACTGGACGGGGATTATTACATCCTCAATGGCAACAAGATTTTTATTACGAATGCCGGTTATGCAAAAGTATATATAGTGATGGCTATGACAGACCGGTCACTTGGGACTCGTGGTATTTCGGCTTTTATAGTGGAGAGTGATGTTCCCGGGTTTTCGGTTGGTAAGAAGGAAAAAAAACTTGGAATAAGAGGATCCTCAACAAGTGAACTAATATTTGAAAACTGTAGAGTTCCAAAAGCAAATTTACTTGGAAAATTGGGTGGTGGTTTCGGAATTGCCATGAAGACTCTTGATGGAGGAAGAATTGGAATAGCAGCTCAAGCTCTTGGTATAGCCCAGGGAGCTATGGATGAAACTGTTAAATATGTCAAGGAGAGAAAACAATTTGGTAAACCATTAAGTCAATTTCAAAATACACAGTTTCAGTTAGCCGATTTAAATACGAAAATAGAAGCTGCGCGTTTGCTTGTAAGATGTGCAGCCTTTAAAAAGGATCAAAAACAAAATTATTCTACAGAGGCTGCTAGAGCCAAACTTTTTGCATCAGAAACGGCGATGGAGATGACCATAAAAGCAGTACAGTTTCATGGTGGCTATGGCTATACTCGAGAATACCCTGTTGAGAGAATGATGAGGGATGCCAAGATCACTGAAATTTATGAAGGCACATCCGAAGTTCAAAGGATGGTTATTGCTTCAAGTTTGTTAAAATAAATTAATTGAAATGAATATAGTCGTTTGTATAAAGCAAGTACCTAATACTACAGAGATAAAACTCAATCCTGAAACAGGAACAATGATTCGTGAAGGTGTTCCAAGTATTATGAACCCTGATGATAAAAGCGGTTTGGAGCTTGCGCTAAAACTTAAGGACAATTTTGGTGCACATGTTACTGTCATTACAATGGGGCCTGCAAGTGCTGATGATATTTTACGTGAAGCTTTTGCTATGGGGGCAGACAGAGCGATTCTCCTTACCGATAGAAAGTTTGCAGGAGCTGACACTTTAGCTACTTCAAGAGCTCTTGCAGGTGCTCTAAGAAAGATGGATCATGATTTAATTATTACAGGCCGCCAGGCAATTGACGGAGATACTGCTCAGGTTGGCCCTCAAATAGCAGAACATTTGGATATTCCTCAAGTTACCTATGTAGAGGAGTTTAACTATACTGCTCCAAATTATTTCAAAGTTAAGCGGACAATTGAAGAAGGCAGTCAGATAGTAGAGGTTGAGACGCCATGTCTTATGACAGTAGTCTCGTCAGCTGCCAACAAGCCTCGTTATATGACAGTTGGTGGCATAATCAATGCTTATAGGCGTCACGTCGACATTTGGGGCTGTGCAGATATTAACGTACCTGAAGAATTGCTCGGACTCAAAGGGTCTCCTACTAGAGTATGGAAATCATTTACTAAGGGTGCCAGAGGTGCCGGTAAGATCTATGAAGTTGAACCTGCCAAAGCTGTTGAGATTATTATTGAAAAATTGAAAGAGAAATTTATTATTTAAGAGAAAAGTCATGATAGATAAATCACAATACAAAGATATTTATGTTTTTATTGAACAGCGTGACGGCATTGTTCAAAATGTCTCTTTTGAATTACTTACAAAAGCAGCTGAACTTGCTTCTGTCTTAAAGGAGAAGGTATATGCAATGTTATTGGGACATAATATTGCAACTAAATCTCAAGATCTGATTGCTTATGGTGCAGATAATGTTTTGTGTGTAGATGCTCCTGAATTGGAAGAATATTCAACTGAGCCTTATGCTCAGGCTGTTGCCCAGATTATAAATGAAAGGCACCCTTCTATTGTTCTTATTGGAGCAACCACAATTGGCCGGGATCTTGGTCCACGACTTTCAGCCAGAATTGGTACAGGACTTACAGCTGATTGTACAGGACTCGATATTTCTGAAGACGGAAATTTGCTTATGACTCGTCCTGCATTTGGCGGAAATCTTATGGCAACCATTCTTTGCAAGGATCACCGTCCTCAGATGTCTACGGTGAGGCCGGGAGTTATGTTGAAAGGTGCAAGGGATGATAATCGCAAGGGAATTGAGGAACGGATAAATATTAATTTTGACAAATCAAAATTTCGGGTAAGGATTATTGAGACGGTTAAAGAAGAGAAGAATCGGATTGATATTACCGAGGCTAAAGTTTTAGTTTCTGGAGGCAGGGGAGTTGGTGATGCTGAGGGGTTTGAGCGATTGGCCAAACTCGCAGAAGTGATTGGGGCAGAAGTTTCTTCTTCAAGGGCTATGGTTGATGCTGGCATAATTCCACATGAAAGGCAGGTAGGTCAAACCGGTAAAACTGTTCGTCCTGATCTCTATTTTGCTATTGGTATTTCAGGTGCTATTCAGCATTTGGCAGGTATGGAGGAGTCAGGCTATATTATTGCCATAAACAAGGACAAGAATGCTCCCATTTTCCAAACTGCTGATTTGGGAATTGTTGGTGATGAAAGCAAAATAATTCCTCTATTAACAGAAAAGCTCTCTAAGAAATAGATGAATATTTCCCGGATGGTATCTTAGCTTTATTTTATAAAGAATAACCGGATATTTTTCTCCAGATATTTGTTTAGAGGAGAAAAGTTATTACCTTTGCACTCCC
>ERZ795052.191-NODE-191-length-93912-cov-7.994843_pt1 | contig 93912 bp, 67 predicted proteins | sample MGYA00375136_ERZ795052 | MGnify/ENA primary metagenome ERZ795052 (study PRJEB30181, sample SAMN05720156) | activated sludge metagenome | isolation source: Anaerobic digester | place: Japan | collected 2015-05-26 ...
AACTTCACCCTTGCCGTAATCTGCGCGAGCGAATATATTGAAGCTCTTCTGAGCCCATGCACGTGAAGCGGCACCCTTTGTTCTTATGCCGACATCCTGTGAAACAACGCTTGTACCGTTGTCGAAGATCTCAATATTTGCGGGACGCTCCCACTCTGCGCCCTTCTGGTTGTAGTTAGCCTGAGACATGAATGCAAAATCGCCCATATTCATTCCGAATCCGCCGTTACCGCCTGCTACACCGAAGTCACCGAAATTGAAGCCCTGGTTTCCAAAGTTGAAATTACCGTCCTGGCCGTTCATATTCCAGTTCATCTGACCTGGCTGCTGTCCCTGCTGCTGATTGTCACCTGCTGCAGGCTGTCCCCATTCAGCAGGCATATTCCACTGCCCTGGCTGCTGACCAGGCTGCTGCTGTCCGGGCATACCCCAGGTCATACCGCCGCCGCTTTCTTCGTATACTTTACCTGTTACGTATATACCTTTTTCATAGTCGAAAAGGTTATAAGGATCTGTAACAAGTGAAATAACTTTCATATTTCTGTAGCGGTCCACATTTGCTGAACCTACGAAATAAGTTTTTGTGATGATGCTGCTCTTTCTGCCCTGTCCGTCTACTGCGACAGCACGGATAACAGCTGCTTTGAGTACGCCCTCATCAGGAGCCAGTATATCTGTATAAGCAGAAATATCTGTTCTTGCACTGTACTTGTTAGGTTCACTTGTCATATCCTTGATATTGATAGAACCTGTGTACTTATCTGACTCTGTTGTAGGATCACTTCCGTCTGTTGTGTAATAAACGGTAGTTCCTTCCGGCACATCGATAGTAAGAGCAAAGCCGCTGTCATAGAAGCCGCTTTCAGCAGAGAAAGAAGGTGTTCTTACTGCGTTTGAACCCTCGGGAGCAGCATTTGCAGCACCGGGAGTACAGCTGAGAACGTACATCTCACCGCTGCCGTCAGGATACTGACCGTAGGAAGTGTCCTTAGCCATGTCACCGAATGTTATCTGTGAAGCTACATTGCCTGATACATCGGTAAGAGTAAGAGTTTCGCCGCTTGTAGAAAGTCCGAATGGGATTATGCTGTTATTGGCAGCTCCTGCATCAGCATCGCAGAAAACCACAAGCTTCTCACCTGCACCGATAGATGTTCCCTGTGGGAATGTGAAGCGGAATGGCTCCCCTTCCTTATCGGAAAATCCCCAGCCGCTGATATCAACATTGCTGCTTGAACCGTTATATAACTCTATCCAGTCATAATAACCGCCGCCGGGAGCAGCATATGTTGTGTTTTTTGCACAGACTTCATTGATAGTAACGCCGTCTGCAGCTGATGCTGTAGGTACTGATGGAACTATACCGAGTAAAAGTCCCATGCAAAGTATACCTGAAATTGTTTTCTTACTGAACTTTTTCATGTCATGTCCTCCTTAATTCAAAGAATCTCATATTTTTCATCCAATTCCCCTTTGAAACGGAGCAATTTATTTCTTTTTCTGATTATTATTATAATATGTGAACGTTTTTTTGTCAATGAAACTGCAATTATTCAGCAAAAATTGGTCATAAAACCAATAATTGCCTTAAGACTAAATTAAGATAATTTTAAGGAAAGGATATTTCAACGATAAAAATCCATTATTTGTATTTACAGATATAAACTAAATGAAGTGGAGATAAAGTATGAAAAACGCCTAATTTGCAGAAAATAGGGAAAAAGGCTTGAATTCGTCGATTCAGGGTAGTATAATTAAAAATGCTGAATTTTAATGAATAAGGAGATAGTATGGAAGAACAAGTAAAAAAACCGACCGAACAAAAGCTTAAACCCAAGCTGTTCTCGGTCATCAAAAACTACTCTAAAGAGCAGTTTGTCAAGGATATCATATCGGGTATTATCGTTGCAATCATAGCGCTTCCCTTGTCTATCGCACTTGCACTTGCATCGGGAGTTAATCCTGAACAAGGACTTTATACTGCGATAGTTGCGGGATTTATCGTTTCATTCCTTGGAGGAAGCCGTGTACAGATCGCAGGACCTACTGCTGCATTTGCTACCATTGTTGCAGGTATAGTTGCTTCAGAGGGCATGGACGGACTGGTGCTGTCAACTATTATGGCAGGAATAATCATGCTCATTATGGGTTTCTGCCGTTTTGGTGCACTTATTAAATATATACCAGGTACCATAACAACTGGTTTTACCTTCGGAATCGCTGTTACAATTCTTGTGGGACAGATAAAGGACTTTCTCGGACTTACTTTCAGCAGTTCGCCCATTGAAACTGTTGACAAGATAAAGGAGATATTCCTTTCACTCGGAACATTCAATCCGCAGGCTTTTTTAGTAGGAATTGTATCGCTCGGTATACTTATATTCTGGCCGAAAAAACTGGAAAAGATTCCTGCTTCACTTATCGCTGTAATCGTTGGTTCACTTATGGTAGGAATGCTTAAGCTGGACGTTAACACTATAGGAAAGCTTTATACAGTTTCAGCAGGACTTCCGCCTTTCACAGTTCCTTCCGTAAGTTTTGCGAGAGTAAAGGCTCTTCTGCCTAACGCATTCACCATAGCTATTCTCGCAGCGGTTGAGTCACTTCTCTCATGTGTTGTTGCGGACGGTATGATCGGTTCAAAGCACCGTTCAAATATGGAGCTTGTTGCTCAGGGCGCGGCTAATATAGGTTCTGCACTGTTCGGAGGCATCCCTGCTACAGGTGCTATTGCAAGAACTGCCGCTAACGTAAAGAACGGTGGACGTACTCCTATCGCTGGTATGGTACATTCCGTTGTTGTACTTATTATATTATGTCTTCTTATGGACAAGGCTTCACTTATACCGATGCCTACAATTGCCGCTATACTCTTTATGGTAGCATATAATATGTGCGGCTGGAGAAATATTCGCAACACTATTAAAACTGCGCCTAAGAGCGATATTGCTGTTCTTTTTGTAACGCTTATCCTTACAGTTGTATTCGATCTTGTTGTTGCTATTGGTGTCGGACTTGTTCTTGCAGCGCTTCTCTTCATGAAGAGAATGGCAGATGTTACAGAAGCACACGCTTGGGTAGATATTGATGATGAGGAAACCGATCCCGATAATATCCTTCTTAAAAAGATACCTCCGAATACTCGAGTATATGAAATAAACGGACCGATGTTCTTTGCGGCATCAGATAAATATAAGTACGTACTTGATGACAAAAATATCGATGTACTTTGTATACGTATGAGAAATGTACCTGCTATAGATGCAACAGGTGTTGAAGCTCTCAACAGAATAGTAAAGAGATGCGAAAAGCATAATGTTAAAGTTATATTCTCCCATGTAAACGAACAGCCGATGCACGCAATGGAAAAAGCAGGTTTCATAGAAAAGATCGGCAAAGAGAATTTCTGCGATCATATTGACAGTGCACTTGCAAGAGCAGAACAAATTGAAGCTTCAATCAAAGCTTCCTAAAGAACATAAAAGTCGGACATTACGTCCGACTTTTTACTTTTTGTATATTATGATTTGTAAATAAGCTGAAGTATAAAAATAATATACTGGCGGTTATTGACAATTTTAACATCATTTGCTATAATTAAGATGTATAAATCTGTATATTATATTTAGTTTTATTGTTTGTATATAATATACAGATAGTAATTTTTATAACTTTAATTACATTTTCTGTTATATGAGGAGGTCTTGTACATGAATCTGAAACGTATTACAGCAGGGCTTATCGCACTTTCATTAGTGTGTTCTGCGTCCCCTTTTTCTGTATATGACAATACTATATCTATCTCGCATGCGGAGGATTCAGCAGGTAAAGCAGCAGCTGAGTTCAACTGCGGAAAGTATGTTAAATTGACACTTGAAAATGGTGTTGCAAGAGTTTCGCTTAAAGATGCTTCTGCCGAGATCAAAGGTGCAGTCTGGATCTATAATTACGATGAAGAGAAAGCGCCCTGGGACAGTGTAAAGGAAGATATCGAAACCCTTATTATAGATGAAGGCGTAACCGACATCGGTGCAAATGCTTTTGAAGGATGCGAGAACCTTAAGAACCTTGTTCTTCCTTCAACACTTAAATCCATACGTTTCTGTACCTTCCAGTACTGCTATTCGCTTAAGAGTGTTACTATCCCCTCTTCTGTTGAACAGATAGCAGATGGTGCATTTCTTAATACAGGTATTGAGAAGCTGATATATGCAGGTTCAGAGGAACAGTGGGACGCTGTTGATAAAGGTGCGCAGTTCATTGGTCCACAGCAGCCTGCGATCCAGTTTGATGTTAATGCTGGTTCTGCAGGTACTACTGTACAGTGGTCATTTGATAATGCGTCAGGAACTCTGAAAATAAACGGTTCGGGTAGTATTGCTGATTACGCTGAAGGTGAAGCGCCCTGGGCAGAGCTTACGGATACGGTAAAGTCTGTGGAAATCGACAAGAATATCGATCGGATCGGTAATAATGCTTTTTCGGGATTAAAAAATCTTTCTTCTGTTGCTATGAGTGGAGTAACTTCTATCGGTAAAAATGCGTTTATTGGATGTGATTCACTTGAAGAAGTAGTTCTTCCCGATAATATTTCAGAGATAAGTAAGGATGCGTTTGGCGGAGGCAGTCTCACGGTTTACTGCAAGCCGGGTACTAAAGCTGAAACTGCTGTAAAAGCAAGCGGAATAAAATATCAGGCTGTAAGCGGTTCATGCGGTCCTTCCATGGCTTACTCATACAATAAGGACAGCAATGAGATCAATGTTTTCGGAGCAGGAAAAATGGACGATTTCAGTAAATTGGAAGATCGTCCATGGAATGACGTTTTAGCATCTGTAAAGAAGATAACGATAAGTGACGGCGTTACATCTGTAGGCAATAACGCATTCAATGGTGCATCTGCTGTAACGGAAATTATCCTCGGAGATACTATCGAAACGATCGGCAGTGATGCTTTTTCCGGTATAAGCTTAGTTGAATCCCTTTTCCTTCCTGATGAACTTACTGAAATAGGCAGTTCTGCTTTTTCAGGCTGTACTTCACTTGAGACCTGCGTTATCGGCAATAAGTTGAAAACTATCGGTTCGGCTGCCTTTTTCGTTGAAGTTCCCGAAAAAGATTTGACTATCCTCTTTAAGGGTGATGAAGCTGCTTGGAACCAGGTGGATAAGACCATAAATAACGGTTATCTTGATGATGCGGTTATGGTCTATAATGTAGACGGAGGAAAGTACTCAGATAATATCTTCTGGGTTTATTCTCTTGATGTGAAACAGATAATTATTCAGGGCAGCGGAGAAATGCCTTCATCGGAAAGTTATCCATGGGCTAAATATGCTGATACTGCTGAATCGGTCATCTTTTCGGTCATCTTTACGGATAAAATCGAAAACATCGGAAATAAAGCATTTGCCGGTTTTACTGCTTTAAAATCAGTTACTATGAATGATGCGGTAGTTTCTATCGATGATGAAGCTTTCTCAGGATGTACCGCACTTGAAAAAGTTACCTTCTCCCCTGCTCTTAAAAATATCGGAGACAACGCTTTTGCAAAATGCGCCAAACTGAAAACTGCTGATTTCCCTGATACTCTTGAAATAATTGGCTCTCACGCTTTCGATAACTGTGACTCGTTATCGTATGTAAAAATTCCGCTTGCAGTTAAATCTATCGGTGATCATGCGTTCTTTGAGTGCGATAAGCTCAAGGAAGTTTATTTCGAGCCTACAGATACTGTAATAAACGAAAAAGCTTTCGGTTACAGTTCGGAAAGCCGCGTCAACAGTGACCTTGCCATAATCACTTTCGACGGAACTACGGCTAAAGAGTACGCTGACGCAAACGGTATAAGAGCGATATCCACAAAGTCAGGAAACTCATGCGGCGAAAACATTGTTTACTCATTTGATGAGGCGACAGGTGTTCTTACTGTATTTGGTCATGGTGCAACATTTGATTACGATAACGGTAAGAACAAAGCTCCATGGAACAGTGAAGGCTATGCTTCGGAGATAAAGGAAGTTGTATTCAGCGATGATATAACAAGGACAGGCAACTCTTTCCTTCAGAATGCACGTTCACTTGAAAAAGTAACACTCCCCTCTTCGCTTGAATCCATCGGTTCACAGGCTTTCCGTGACAATAAGGTAATTGAGTCCTTCAGACTGCCGTCCACGCTGAAAACGATCGGCAGAAATGCATTTATGGGAGCGCAGTCCCTTACTAAACTGTTCTTTGAAGGAGATGCGCCTGAGATACTCGGAGACGCAAACGGCAATAACCGCACATTCATGGACGCTTACGGTACCGAGATATACGCTCATCTTTCTCGCAAAGGCTGGGATACGTTCAGAGAGAATTCCGGTATAAAGGATGATATTACATTTATAGATCTGGACAAGACATCATTATCTGATAAGCTTACTATCGTAAATATTCCGGAGTCCGTAATAGTGGGTGAGGCTTATCCGCTTGAAGTGGATATTGATCCCCTTATTGCTTCGGAATTTGTATGGGTTAGCAGCAGTCCCGAGGTAATACAGGTCTCCAATAAGGGTGTTCTGACTGCTTTCGGCGAGGGTGAAGCTAAAATAACTGTCCAGTCCAAGTATGATGAAAGCATTTCATACTCATTCATCATTTCGTCATCGGACAAGAATAAGCTTCATTCCGCTGATAAGGCTGATACACTTACTCTTGACGGCAAAAACTATTTCAATAATGCCTCTGCAAATAACTATAACGAATATACTACCTTCTGCACGAAGTACGTTAATTCCTTCCTTACGCAGAATCAGGACGGTTCATTCCTGAGGATCGAAAACGTAAAGAATGATACTATATATATTGAAAGCTATGACAAGGATATGAAGCTTCAATCCACCAAGACAATAGACTCGGAACTTGCTCACTTCCTTGGATATTATCATGGTCAGGACGGCTGCCATTATTTCTTATTCGGTCAGAATAATATGGAAAAGGATGACGAGCTTGAAGTTTATCGTCTTGTGAGATATGACAGCGATTTCACTAACCGTGTGGCAGTTAAAGTCGACAATATGGGCGAAAGCTCGGTTTCACACCTTGACTTCTCCAATGGTGTTGCACGTATGTCCGAGTCGGATAAGTACCTCTACATAACTACTGCACACACTGTTTATCAGGGACATCAGGAAAATATCATTCTCGTGTTCAATAAAGAGACTCTGGAACGTATATACAATGCTTCTTTCTATACACGTTCCTCACACAGCTTCAATGGATTTATCGACTATGATGGCGAGTATATATATCTTGCCGATCACGGTGACTATAATCCCCGTGCGATGCTTGTTCAGCGCTTCCCGAAGAACACATTCTCTATGACCAACAACCGTAAAATGAACGTGTTTGATATAACTGTGCCCGATCACCCTGTATGGGGAGATAACTACACAGGTGCAACTATAGGCGGTTTTGCCGTATCTGATTCCACTACACTTCTTGCAGGAACCAGTATAGATCAGACACTTAAGGAAGTTGATGAGAATACTCAGAGCAACATATTCCTTACAGTTACCGATAATACCCTTACTCATGCAGAGACAGAATGGCTTACGTCATATCCTGAAGGAAGCGGTATACAGGTCCGTACTCCGCAGATGGTCAAGCTTAACAATAATCAGTTCCTTATCATGTGGGAAGAATATGATACAAAGAAGAAAAACACAACTACAAGTATGGTCATTACAGATCAGAACGGAGTTCTTCTTACACAGCCTGAAAAGACTGATCTGAGACTCTCTGATTGCCAGCCATTTGTTGCTTCGGACGGTACTGTTATGTGGTATGTAACGGATAATACAAAGCCTATCGTTTATAAAGTAAATCCATATTCATTCGAGAAGGAAGATACAAACAGCATAACTTATACCTACGATAAGGAAAGCGGTACTCTCCACGTATCGGGCAAGGGCAATATCCCGAACTATACAGACCTTAATGACAGGGACTGGATAAAGGAGAGCGGTGCTGATCCTGAGAAGGTAAAGACTATCATCGTTGACGGCAGTATTTACAAGATCGGTGACAGAGTATTTGAGGATCTTCCTGCACTTGAAAATGTTTTCTTCAATTCCGATACTTATACTATCGGTGAAAAGGCATTTGCAGACTGCGAGAACCTCAGGAATGTAGTTCTTCCGGATAAGCTTACAAATCTCGGATTCGGTTCATTCAACAATGACGACTCTATCGAAAAGATAGTTGTTCCCGAAACTCTTACAAAGGCTGATTTCGGCTGGATGTATGCGGCAGACGGCGTTGACGTTTACTACACAGGTACTCAGGAACAATGGGATGAGGTTACATCAGACCTGTACGATACTACCAAGAAACTGAAGGATATCAAGGTTGGTTCAGATGCCGGAAGCAGCGGAGAAAAGTCCTACTGGGTATATGATCCGAAAGAGAAAACTCTCGAAGTTTTTGGTGAAGATACTATTGACAAGCAGGATGAAGGCAAATATCCATGGAGCGAGCACAGCGGTGATACTAAGAATATCATAGTATCAGGAGATTTTGATAAAGTTCCCGATAACGCTTTCGTAGATTTCAAAGAAGCGGAGCATGTAAAAATTACCGGTGACGTTGCATCTGTAGGCAAGAATAGCTTTGCAGGTACAGATAAAACGAATTATATCATTACAAAGCCTTCACTTAAGGATATTGAGGACAAGTCCATTGGTTTTGACAGTGACCTTGAGAAAAAAGAGGACTTCACCATAATCGGTACAAAGGGTTCAGCAAGTGAGAAATACGCCAAGGATAACGGTATCGATTTCGTTGCTGTGGACGGATACTGCGGCGATGATCTTGCATATTCCTTCGATAAGGATACGGGCAAACTCACTATTTATGGCTCAGGCGATATGTATGACTTTGAGGACAAGAAACAACCGTGGAACGAAGTTTCTGACTCTATCAAGTCGGTAGAATTCCCCGAAGAGATAACAAGGATCGGTAATAACGCATTCAATTCACATAACAAGCTGAACAATGTTGTTATCCCCGAATCCGTAAAGGAAATAGGAACAAATGCGTTCTATAATTCATCAAGTCTTGATACTATAACTATCAGATCGACGGATTACACTCTTGATGAGACTTCTTTCTTCAACGGTTACGGTATTGATCGTACTATCAACTTTACAGGCACTAAAGAACAGTGGGAATCTGTTTCTACTGAGTCTGAAAACGAAGTGAGCGACAAGGTAGTATTCAACTACGTTGAACCTCCTACGCCGGTAACTACTGAAACAACTTCTGTTTCTACGACTTCCGCAGCTAATAATACCGTAACAACTGCAAATGTACCATATTCTACAGGTACATCGGATAATGTTGGTACAACGCCTGTTTCTGATACAGGAACTTCGGCAGTCGGAACGACATCAAACAGCGGTTCCGTGAAAACTGAAAACGTTCAGACAACGGCTTCTGTTCAGAATGCATCAAGCGGAACCAATGGCGTGCCTTCTGTCAATACAACTTCAAATGGTGGTTCGACTGCGAACAATGGTACAAACAGTAATGGAAGTGTAACTACAAACAAGAGTTCAGATACAACAGCAGCCGGTTCGGAAGGAACGCAAACTACTGTATCTGTTATAGTTACAGGCAATGGTTCAAGTGGAAACGGCGGTACAACACCTCCGACTACAACTGCAGCTGCACCGAATACACCTGAGAATAAACTGATGCTCGGTGACGTCAATGCAGACGGTAAAGTAGATGCATCGGATGCCTCTGAAGTTCTTAAGGCCTATTCTATCTACTCTACAGGTGGAGTTCCTGATTATCTCAGTGCGGAACAGCTTAGAGTTGCTGACATAGACGGAGATGGTGCTATAAACGCTGGAGATGCTTCACAGATACTTGTTTACTATTCTTACCTGTCTACAGGAGGAAAGGATTCGTTTGAGGACTTCCTTAAGAAGTAACGTGTTTGTAATACGATCATCAAAACAAAAAAATTCCCACCTGTTGTCATAAGACAGCGGGTGGGAATTTAATTTTATATCAGCTTACGTTCATCACAGAACTCACATTCAAGGAGTGTTTCATCCCTGCTGAATCTGAAACTCTTTGGCAGGTATGCCTCGTGATTTGTTATACATTTCGGATTATCACATTTAACATTCGGATAAACCTTTCCTTTAAGAGTCTCAAAAGACTTCTTTTCACTCAGCATAGTCATTATAAGAGCCATTCTTGCAAATACTCCGTATTTAGCCTGTGTGAAGTACATTGCGCGCGGATCATCATCCACGTCAACTGTTATTTCGTCCACTCTTGGAAGCGGATGCATTACGATCATATCTTTACGTGCCATAGACATCTTGCGCTTGTCAAGTACGTATGTATTTTTCTGTGCAAGGTAATCCTCAGTACTTGCAAATCTCTCCTGCTGAATTCTTGTCATGTAAAGTACATCGAGTTTGCCGATAACTTCTTCGATTGTGTCAGCTTCTTCAAATGAAGAGCCGTTTGCCTTGATTATGTCCTTGATGTATGCGGGCATACGAAGTTCGGGAGTTGAGATGAAAATGAAATGATTGTTTTCAAACATGCTGAGTGCTTTACAGAGTGAATGAACTGTTCTTCCGTTGATAAGATCGCCGCACATTCCGACAGTAAGTCCGCTGAGTGATTTTTTCTCTATTTTAAGAGTAAGAAGGTCAGTAAGCGTCTGAGTAGGATGAAGGTGTCCGCCATCGCCTGCGTTGATAACCGAACAATCAGCGGTCAGCGATGCAGCTTTTGCAGCGCCTGCTATCGGGTGCCTGATAACGAGTATATCAGCATAGTTACTTACAATTTTTGTCGTATCTTTTATTGTTTCACCCTTTGAAACTGATGAGTTTGCAGGATTGTCAAATCCTATTATCTGGCCGCCAAGACGTATCATTGCTGTCTGGAAAGACATCTGAGTACGAGTTGAAGGTTCGTAGAACAGCGTAGCCATTACCTTGCCGTCGCATTTATGAGCGTATGCTGCAGGATCGTTTTTTATCTGTTCGCCAAGCTCCACCACTTTCTGCCACCATGAAACGGGATAATCATTCAAGTCAATAAGATGCTGGTACTCTGACTGCATAAATTTAGACCTCCATATTATTAATTATATAATCGGCTTACAGTATTTTGCTGCCGTTTATTATCATTTCAAACTGAACACCAAGGAACTCCGAAGCTCTGCGGCAAAGGAGCATACGGTTCATAAATATCTCAAAATACTCAAGAACAGAGGAGATCTCTGTATCGATCTGAAGATCGAGTATAATGGATGTCTTTTTCTCGTTGAAGTAGACCTTGGATACTTCAACGGCGTAGTTAACTCTATCGTGTATATCGAAGGTGAGCAGATCTGTATTTCTTACTCTGCTTCTGCGAACATCAGTCTTATCCCCTATTATCAGGGCTGCTGATATAGGATCAAGGGGCTGACCTGTTCCTTCGTCGTGATTTCCGATAGCGGAAATGATAGAGCATATCTCACTTGCAGGCATGTGCAGGTTATCAAGAAGTCTGAAAGCCATTACTGCGCCGCTCTGTGCATGGTCTATTCTGTTGATAACGTTTCCGATATCGTGCATTATAGATGCTATACGTGCAAGCTCGACTGTTCTTTCGTCGAAGCCGAGCGATTCAAGTATGAGCGCAGATGTAGCTGCAACTTTTTCCACATGTGCAAATGAGTGTTCTGTATATCCCAATGCTTCGAGCGCCTTGTCGGCACGACGGATATACTCCATTATATCGGGATTCTGTTTGATGTACTTATAGGTTACAATACTTGCCATAGATCCTCCTCTGTCAAATCATATCAATAAGCTCCATTATTCTCGAAATACACTTTGTACCATACAAGGAAAATAAAAACTGTCCATATTTTACGGCTGTTATCAGCTTTTCCGTTTTTGTGATCGTCAAGAAGACGGATCAGCGGTTCTTTATTGAAGAACTGTCCTGAGCTTTCACTTTCAAATGTATTTTTTACCAGTGAATAGTATTTGTCCTCTTTGAGCCATACCCTTATGGGTACGGGGAAACCGAGCTTTTTCTTTGCAGCAGTCTTTGCAGTCTGTTCGGGAGTATCCTTTTTAGCTGCAAGACGCATTGCATATTTGGTTATATATTTTGTTTCTTCTGTGCCCTCCGAGTGCGTTACTCTGTACTTAGTCGGTATTTTCTCTGCAAGAGCCATTACCTCTTTATCAAGAAAAGGCACACGGAGTTCAAGTGAATTTGCCATGCTCATTTTATCAGCTTTGAGCAGTATATCCCCTGCCATCCACATATGCAAGTCAAGATACTGCATTTTAGTAACGTCGTCCATGCTCTTTACACGGTCGAAATAACGCTTTGTAAGCTGCTGAGGAGCAGGTGCTGATGTAGTGATTTTAAGCAGTTCCTTGCGCTGTTCCGGCGTGAACATATATGCGTTGCCGATGAAGCGCTCTTCCACATCCTTTCCTTTTCTTACGAAGAAGTTTACTCCCCTTCTTGCAGGCAGTTTAGCAGCTATCTTACCGATACCTCGTTTGATCGTGCGTGGAAGACGGTCGTATGCAGTACCATCAGGATCGCTGTAGACGTTATATCCGCCGAAGATCTCATCAGCACCTTCACCGGAAAGGACAACTTTCAGCTTTTCTGATGCAATGTTGCATACAAAATACAGTGCTACAGCTGAAGGATCAGCGAGCGGTTCATCCATATGATACTGTATCATGGGGATGCTTTCCCAGTATTCTTCTGGAGAAATGACCTTGCTGGTATTTTCTTTTCCGATAGCTTTTGAGAAATTCTTTGCCCAGCCTATCTCATTGTACTTTTCGTCCTTGCCGAATCCGACCGTAAAAGTCTTATCCACATCTGCAATAGCTGCAACATAGCTTGAGTCAACTCCGCTTGAAAGGAATGAACCTACTTCAACGTCCGCTATCTTGTGAGCTGCTACGGAATCATGGAAAACATCGGATATCTTATTCACCCACTGATCGAGTGAAGGTTCTCCGTCGGCACTGAAATGAACATCCCAGTAGCGCTTGATCGTCATATGTCCGTCCTTAAGTTTGAAATAATGGGCAGGCATAAGCTTGTAAACGTTCTTGAAAAAAGTCTCTTCTGTAGGAGAATACTGGAAAGTGAGATAGTTTTCAAGGGCTGTGGTATTCAGTTCTTTTACAAAAGCCGGATGAGCAAGAAAGCTCTTTATTTCAGAGCCGAACATGAAAGTTTTGCCCATACATGCGTAATACATAGGCTTTATGCCGAAAAAGTCCCTTGCACCGAAAAGCTCCTTGTTATTTTTATCCCAGATCACAAAAGAAAACATTCCTCTGAGCTTTTCAAGAAGCTTCTCGCCGTATTCTTCATACCCGTGTATCAGGACCTCGGTATCGGTATTGGTTTTGAAAACATGACCGGCGTTGATGAGTTCCTCTCTGATCTCACGGTAATTATAGATCTCACCGTTGAATACGATGACCTTTGAGCCGTCCTCATTGAAAATAGGCTGGTCACCGCTTGAACTAACGTCAATGATGCTGAGTCTTCGGTGTCCGAGTGATATGTCGCTGTCAATGTACTTACCTTCCGCGTCGGGACCTCGATGCTTTATCCTGTCCATCATCGCTTCGATGACGGCATCTGGATCGTCTACGGTGTTAGTAAATCCAACTATTCCGCACATCAGTTTATTACCTCCAAATTAAAAATAGAAACAATATCATCCGACTGCACGCCATTGTACCTTCGGACTGAGAATAATATCTCTGAACCATTATACACCATTCCGCTGTATTTTGCAACAAAATAATCCCATTTTTCTTGATTTAATAATTTTTTCAATAATTTTGCAATTTACTACTTGAAAACAATATGCAATAATGTTATAATAAAATTGTATTTCTATTTATACAGGAGATTGATCATGAATAATAATTATACACAAACAATCAATGACATCGTTAATGAAGTCAAAAAAGCAGTTATCGGCAAGGATGCTATTATAATCAAGACCTTGCTCACTATTCTCTGCCGCGGACATATCCTTATTGAGGATATCCCAGGAGTTGGTAAAACTACACTTGCACTTGCTTTTTCAAAAGCACTTTCACTTGAACATAACCGTATGCAGTTTACACCTGACGTCCTCCCTTCGGACGTTACAGGCTTTTCTGTCTACAACAAGGCTACAAATTCATTTGAATTCAGACCGGGCGTTGCTTTTTGTAACCTCTTTCTTGCTGACGAGATAAACCGTACATCCAGCAAGACTCAGTCTGCACTTCTTGAACTTATGGAGGAAAAGAGTATTACTGTAGACGGCGTTACATATAAACTCCCCGAGCCGTATACAGTTATAGCTACTCAGAACCCTATCGGCTCTGCAGGTACTCATAATTTGCCAGATTCTCAGCTGGACCGTTTCATGATAAAGCTTAGCATGGGATATCCGGATTTTGAGGACGAGGTATCTATTCTCAGGACAAAATTTAACTCAGCTCCCCTTGAATCTATAAATGCAGTAGCTGATTCATCGGTTATTACCGAATTACAGGACTATATTGCCAATATTTATGTGGATGAAAGAATATATGAATATATGGTTTCTCTTTCTGCCGCTACAAGAAATCATCCCATGCTGAAACTCGGAGTCAGCCCCAGAGGTACTCTTGCTCTTATGCAGATATCAAAAGGTATCGCCGCAGCTATGGGACGTAATTATGTTATCCCGGACGATGTTCTGTATATCTGCAATGATGTATTTGAGCACAGAATAATGCTGAATTCCAAAGCTAAAATGGCTGAAACTACTGCTACAGATATCATTAATGACATACTGAAGACCGTTCAGGCGCCGCGCATCAGTGCAAAATAAGGTAAGACCATGCTTGCGATAAAGATTCTATTTGCTATAATTATCCTCGTATGTGTTATTTTCTATATCATGTATCTTGGGGATTTTGCTCTTGTATTGCTTATCATTATGATCGCTCTTCCCATAATCATGTTCATATCTACGCTTATAACCAAGAACATGATCTCTGTTAATTTTGCGGTAAGTCAGGATACAGCAGTCAAGAATCAGGATTTCCCTGTACGAATAAAGATCAATAACAGAAGTATTCTTCCTGTCGGCAAGGCAGAAGCACATATCGAGTATTATAATGTTTTCAATAACCAGATAAACAGCTTTGAACTGTATATGCCCATACAGGCAAGGAACAGTCAGAGCGTTACATTCCAGCTTCAGTCGAAATACTGCGGTATAATCAATATAAGATGCGCATACATCTATATTTTTGATCCGCTCAGACTTTTCAAATTCAAAGTCGGCAAAAACATCTGCACGGATATTGCGATCCTTCCTGAATGTCGGGAAATATCCGGTACTGTCAGATTTTCGGACAGAGTGAACGAGGAAAGCGAGAAGTTCTCTGAATACAAACCCGGCGATGATCCTTCCGAAGTGTTCGACCTGAGAGGATATATCCCCGGAGATAAACTGAACCGCATCCATTGGAAGCTTAGTTCAAAAAAGGATGAGTTTATTGTTAAGGACTACAGTCTCCCTGTAGATATCCCATCAGTTATTTTCCTTAATCTGAAATGCTATGATGACTCGAAGTACACATTGCCTGTTTTTGATACACTTGTCGAGTCATTCATATCTGTATCACAGTTCCTTATTGACAATGAACGTTCACATACAGTTGTGTTCTTCAACGGAAAAGCGGGCTGCTTCATGGAGTATACCATAGATAGTCCCGAAGCGCTTTCCGAAGTTACGAGAACTCTTATTTTCTCAGTCAACGATAATCTTTTCTGTGATCCTCCGGAAGTTTACCTTTTGGATAATACGGATGTTGAATTCTCATCCTTCACTTTTGTTACTTCTCAGCCGGATAACGATATTATCGGTAAGATAGATGATTCGGTAAATGCTGAGCTGAAAAATGTTATTATAGTTGTTAAATCACCTCGTGAAGCAGAAGCACTTAATGCATCGTATCCCGAAACAGAGATCTACCCTGTTCTTTTAGGCAGGATAACTGCTTCAATAAAAGAAATTGAGCTGTAATAAGCATAAGGATATAATATGAAAAAAAGTAAAAAAATATCTTCTGTCAATACAAACGGAATAAATATATGTGACAGTATAGTTATGTCCGTGAAGAAACGGCGTGTTAATCTGAGACAGCTTGAATCCGTAGGTATCGCTCTTACAGGGTTTGTTTCGGTAATAATGGCATTTCTTTCTATGTTTGACTTCAATTATGACAGACCTTCCATTATATTTGCGGCTGTTATTTTTTCACTGATCTACATTTTTCTGTCACTGGTCGGGAAAAAAGCAGTCTGGCTGATAATTGCTTCGGTAGTAGGCTTTACGGTATTCGCCTATAAGGTCATCGATACACTTGCCCTTGGCTATAAATACGTTTATAATGTTATTTATCACAAAGCCTTTCTTACCGATATCAATTACTATAAGTTCCTGAAGCCCGAACTTGAAGAACAGGCAACAACGGCCTTCTTCATCATGTGCATCTGGCTTCTTGCAGTAGTGATATATTATTTTACAATATGTCACCCGAATCCAATACTTCCTATTGTTACTACCTTCCCAGTCATTGAGATAGGACTCTATAACGGTATTGAGCTTCCCGTATTCTGGGGAGTCCTTGTGGTCGCTTACTGGCTTGCACTCTTTGCTATGTCAACGATCGACCTCGGAGAATACTCGGGCGGAAGCGGCGGATTCGTCCGAAAGGACAATCTTTTCTTCCCGAAACGTCAGATGAGACTAAAAGTAACAGAAGCCTGCGGAGTATTTGTTATACTGAGCGTTCTGGTAGTTTCGGTCATTTCTTCTGCTGTTATGGCTGCAACACACTACAAGAGAAGCGATGAGCTTAACAGAAAGCGTGTTGATATACGCGATGCGGTAACATCTTTCTCGCTTTCAAATCTTGCAGACAGCATCTCGGCAGTTACCAGCGCCTTTGGTCTCACATTCAAATACGAGGATCATAAACTCGGAAATGTGGATCATCTTAAGTATAAGAATACTATTGACCTTACCGTAAATGTAGACAAACCTTATGGTTCTGCAATATATCTTAAGGACTATACAGGTTCAGTCTATGGTAATAATGAGTGGAATTCCCTTGATGATTCGGTTTACGATCAGGAAATATTCAAAGATTTCAAGGATCACGAAATGTATCCTCAGTTATTCCCAGGAATTATCAATACGAGCATTACCTCTCCTGTTAATTTTAATACCAGATTTACTGACGATGGAACTGTTATAGTAGATTCACAAGGTTCATCCGATAATAATGTGGCTATAGATATAAAATCTGAAATGCGCGGAAACCGCAGCTTTACGCCTTATGGTGTGATACCAGCGGAAGGGTATGAATACGATAATGATCTTAACCTGAAATCTCAGAAAAACGACGACTGGTATTCTTACTATTTCTGCGGTATGGATACTGAAGCCATTGGCTATTTCTTTGACAATAATACGAGAAATGTTATCAATGCGGACGATCTTAACCCTGAGACAAGTCAGGAAATAATCGATCTTGCAAAAAAATATGATCTCATAAGCTATGATAACTATATAACTATTGATCTTCCCTTCACATCTTCTGCTTCTTACCTCATTAAACGCCCTGCTATGCTGCTTGCAGAGATTCTTCAGATCAGATACAGAGATTTCGTTTATGAGAATTACCTTCAGCTGCCGAATGATAACAACATGTCGGAAATACGAACTGCTTATTCCGAACTTCTCAGTATTGCTTCAGACGCTAAAACTCCTGCCGCTAAGCTCGAAGTTCTTACAGCAATAAGAGAAAAAATGGCATCTGAGGTTTCTTACTCGCTCTACCCGGGAAAAACGCCTTCAAACCGTGATTTCGTAAACTATTTCCTGCTTGAGAATAAAAAGGGATTTTGTATGCATTATGCAACTTCGGGAGTTGTCCTCGCAAGAATGGCAGGAATTCCTGCAAGATATGCTACAGGTTACATAGTTGTCGGTGATGACTTCAATGACTCGAATCGTAATGATGACGGTTCATATACTATAGAACTGCATGATAACAGAAGCCATGCCTGGACTGAGATATATATTGACGGTTATGGTTGGGTACCATTCGAGTTTACGGCAGGTTATTCAAGCCAGACTATAGATACTTCACCTTCAACTTCTACAACAGAACCTTCTACAGAAACTACTGTAACTGCTGCAACACAGGAAACCACAGAAGCTGCTGAAACTCAGGAAAAGTCTGAAAACTCAAATAATACAGGCGAGAAAAAGCATAACACAGTTACTTCTGTTGTTACAACAACTAAAGCCGCAGGTCTCGTAAAGCCGGGTTCAGGCAAGGATTCGCATGAGGGTACTCTTGTCCTTGGCAAAATTCAGATTCTATTAATGCTTATTGGGCTTCTTCTATTTGTAATTGCTGCTGTATTTATCCGAAGGAAAGTTATTCTTTACTTCAGAAATAAACATTTTACAACAGGGACAAACGAGAATAAACTTGCATACTTGTATGAGTATACCGAGCAGCTTCTCAATAACCTCGATATAAGCAAAGACCATCAGAGTTACAATGATTTTGCCAATGATGTCGAAAAGTGGTTCGGAGGCGTCTATTTCGAAGAAGGCGAATTTTCAAACTTCGTAAGCACTGCTCTTGATTCTGAATTTGGAAATATTACTCCTTCAGATGATGATATCAACAAAGCAAAAACAATTTCAGAACGTATAGCAATTAAGTCATATAATCGCTCCAACATAATCAAAAAAATCATTATGAAATTCATATCCGTATTGATTTAGGAGGCATAGTATGTCGTTGTTTAAAGCCAATACACTTTCTAAAGGAATTATGCTTATGATTACAGGATTGATCGTGGCGTTTTTTCCGGGAGTTATCTCGAAAATGTTTTATCTTATAGGTATCATGATAATCCTGTTCTGTGCTTTTCGTATGGTAGTCAGCCTTATCGAAGGCGGTTCGCTGTCTGTTACGCTTATCAATTCATTTGGTGTGCTTATAGGAGCTATCGTTATTTTTCTTCCGGCTGTAGTAAAGATAGGAGTTCCGCTGATAACAGCTATTATTCTTGGTTTTGCAGGTGTCGAAAGACTGTTTATTGCTTCTGAACTTAAAAACCGCGGAAGCTCATATGCGGGCAAAGTAGTTATCGGCATGCTGCTGATAATAGCTGCCATGGTAATGTTCTTCCATCCTTTCAGAACAAGCAATGTCATAAGGATTGCGATCGGACTCGTTATAGTGGCTATCGGTTCGTGTAATCTTTTCATGGACCTTTATAACAACAAACCCGAGAAGAACACTATCGTTGATATCGAAAACTATTCCATAAGAGAAGATGACCATTTTCTTGAATAGCAAAAGCCCCTTTGGTAACATCAGAAACCAAAGGGGCGTTTTTTTCACTTCTTTTTCTTAAACATTCTTGAAATTGAATACATGCCTATTACTGCTATAACTCCAGCACTTATCGTAACCGTATACGCTGCGAAGTCATTCTCGTTATCTCCGTGTACAACTATCTGTGTATCGGATCGGGAATCCGATGTTTTATTGTTTTTATAACTATAAAACAGTGCGGCGCAGTTCAGCAGGATTATAACAGTCATGATTATTTTTACTGCTTTCTTCATCCTTCTTATCCCTCCACGACTCTATTATATCACTTATCCTTAAACTAATCTTAAAAAAGACATATAAATATAGGTAATGTACTGATTTTTTTCAAAAGCTTGAATTTTTGGAATATATGTGTTAGAATATGTATGACTATTTTTTATCAATCGGAGAGATCATAATGAGTAAATTCAGAAAACAGCATATGTCCGTTCACTGGCACGAGATCGTTGATTCAGAAAGCTCTGAACCTGCTGTTAAAGCATCGCTTAAGGAAAAAGCTACCCTTGTCGGCAGAGTCGGACTGATGATGCTTTCAGTAGGAACAGGTGCATGGAGAGTACGCGCTTCTATGAACAAGATCGCAAGAGCACTGAATATAGGGTGTAATGCTGATATAGGCCTTCTTACGATTGAATACACCTGTATCGAAAACGGAGAAACCTATACCAACGCTTTGTCTATTAATACTACCGGTGTGAATACTGATAAACTTGCCGCACTTGAATCCTTTGCCGACGGCTTTGCTGAACGTGCAGGAAAGTATTCTGTCGAGCAATTCCACATGATACTGGACAAGTTTCAGACCATGCCTGCTAATTACAGTGCGTTGAATCTCGGACTTGCTTCTGCACTTGCGTGTTGTGCTTTTACATTTTTGCTGGGCGGCGGTCCGATAGAAATGATATGTGCCTTTTTAGGTGCAGGAATGGGAAATTTTATTCGTAAACTATTGCTTCAGCGCCATATAACATTGCTTGCCAATGTTGCTGTGGGAGTAGCAGCAGCTTGCTGCACATATATCCTGTCAATAAAGTTAGCTGAATTATTTTTCGGAGTATCGGATATACATCAGGCAGGCTATATATGTTCGATGCTGTTCGTTATACCCGGATTTCCGCTGATCACGGGAGGTATTGACCTTTCAAAGCTTGATCTTCGCTCAGGCCTTGAACGTATCACATATGCACTCCTTATAATCGGCATGGCAACTATGACGGGGTGGCTTACGGCTACTATTTTCAAATTTGCTCCTGCCGACTTCGATCCGATGAGCCTCTCCCCTGCTTTGCATTGTGTTCTGAGACTGATAACAAGTTTCTGCGGTGTTTACGGCTTCTCGCTTATGTTCAACAGTCCTCGTAAGATAGCGGCTACAGCAGGAATCATCGGAATGATAGCTAATACGCTGAGACTTGAACTCATCGACTTTCTCGGACTTCATGCAGGACTTGCAGCGTTTATAGGTGCGCTTTGTGCAGGACTTATGGCAACAGCAGTAAAGAAAAAAATAGGCTGGCCGAGAATTACCCTTACAGTGCCTTCAATTGTTATAATGGTACCGGGAATGTTCATGTACAAGGGTATATACTACTTTGCTCAGAATAATATCAACGATGGCGCAATGTGGATCACAAAGGCAATATTGATCGTTATCGCACTTCCTCTCGGTCTTATCTTTGCACGAATATTTACAGATAACAATTTCAGAAAAAGCAGTTGATGAATATAAAACAACAGCGGCACTCTAAATGAGTACCGCTGTTGTTTTGATGGAAATGGAATTAACAGATTGAAGATTTCAGAAAGTTGGGGCAATACCGCACAAAGACCGCCCTTGTCTTTGTAGTGAAACGCTCGCATAATTCCCCGTACAATTAATGTGCGGCATCGCCAAAATAAAATTAAGTTCCGTCCTATCCCTTTGCTGTCATTTTATATATCATGTTTTCCCTCTCACTATATTAAACGTATGAAACTCAGAAAACTCTCACATAATTTTAGAAAAAATTGACTTTTTTTTTTAATGTAGTATAATCATAAAAAAGAGATGTTTATGTGAGAGTTTTTGCTCTTGAAAACGTTTAATAATATGGAGGGAATTTATCATTCCTTCGGAAAGGAGCAGAGGATGGATAACGGTGCAGCAAGCTACCATCGTTTCCTTGCCGGAGATAAAGAAGGTATGGTCGAACTGATCCGCGATTATAAGGACGGTCTGACTCTTTATCTTAACAGCTTCGTCAATAACATAAGTATTGCTGAAGAGCTTATGGAAGATACTTTCGTTAAACTTGTAGTTAAAAAACCAAAGTATCAGGAAAAAAGTTCGTTCAAGACATGGCTTTATACCGTCGGGCGCAATGTGGCTCTCGACTTTTTACGAAAAAGTTCAAAGGATCCTTCGTTGTCGATAGACGAAATGTATAATGTCGCCGATAATGAAGACGTTGAAAGTGATTACATAAAAACAGAACAGAATATCACTCTTCACCGTGCAATGCAAAAGCTGAATCCTGAGTATAAACAAGTTCTTTATCTTGTTTATTTTGAGAATTTTGATAATGCAGAGGCCGCAGAGGTCATGCATAAGAATAGAAGACAGATAGAAAATCTGATATACAGAGCGAAAAAAGCTCTGAAAACTGAATTGGAAAGGGAGGGATTTGTGTATGAAGGATTATAGAGACGTAGCTGAAAGTGTCTTCAGAAAAAGCGAGATCATCCTTGAAGCTAAAGCTAAACGCATGCACAAGATCCGTAATGTCTCTATCGCCGCTTCAGGTATGTGTGCTGCCGCTATAGTAGCAGTCGGCGTGATAAAGAATAATCAGATTAATTCAAGTATGGGCAAAAGTCAGATAGACAGCATGGTATCAAATTCTGTTATCGATGAAACACAGGCATCGGAACCAGTATCGACAGAAGCAGTTCAGACAACTGCAATTGAAGAAACTACTAAAAAACCAAAGAAAACAAAAACTACTGCGGCTGTAACAACAGAAGCAGTTGAGACTAAGACCACAGCAGAGAGAATACAGGCGCCACCGCCTGTGATCTCTCCGTCAAGGCCTTCTGAGGCTACTTCATCACCTTCGATTAAGCCTCAGCAGCAGGCTTCTCCGTCTGTAGAGGAAAAAACAGAACCTCCTGTTGTTCAGCAGGATAAACCTGCGGTTGTGACTGCTCCGCCAGTTGTTACGGAAAAGCCTAAAACTACAGTTATCGCACGCACAACAACACCTGTAAAGACTACATCAACTTCTAAAACAACAAAAACAAACGCCAAGACTGTTAGCACAACAAAGAAAACTCAGGTGACTACTTCCAGAAAGACTACAGTATCTCCTACCCTTCCTCCCAAGACTTCTAAACCAATAACGACCACAACTTCGGTTGAATGGACTAAGCTTCCAATACAGCTAAGGTTTGAGAAGTTTGACGTAATAGAAGGTTCACTTGATAATCCGTCAAGGGTAACAACTTATCACACATGTGACACTGTTATTTCTAAGAACAAAATACAGTCGCTTCTTGTCTCGGGATTCTTCCATACTCAGGATCCGTTTACGGGAGAAGAAGAGAAGCATGGTGCTTCTGCGTACATTATCAAAGATGTTGATCGCTATGACCAGCTTGCTGTAAAATTCGACGGTGATGATGATTATTACCTCTATGAAAATAGGGGTGAATCAGAGGAAATAAAAACCGATCTGAAGCCTATGACCATCGAAAACATGATCGACGATCTGCATCTGCGTGAAAAAATGGTCGTTACAGGAGAAGCAGTTATCCATGATAAGAAAGAAAAGACTGTTCATGGCATAGAAGCTCCATTTGTATGGCAGATACTTACAAATGAGGCGAAACTTCCTAATATCATTAGCGAAGTAAATGATATTGACGTTTATGTTGAATTTAAGGTACAGATTGCACCTTCTTCCAACGAATATATGATCGGCGTTTCGAAAGACGGCTATGTTTATACTGATATAGTTGCGAATGGCGCTGTATTCAATATCGGTCAGGAACAGGCAGATGACATAATTGATGCAGTTCTGAAAAAATAATCTTAAGCCGCAGGTACGTGTTGTACTTGCGGCTTTTGTGCATTATTACTAAAGTTGCTTGTTTTTAGAGATTGAATATTTACGTCGATTTTTGAAGATTTTTTGGCATAATTGCCTAAAATATGGTATAATTATTATATATGTGCGACTTTTTTAATTCCATATTATTAAGGCAGGTGAATTTATGAGTAATAATGAATTTTTTGAGATCGCTGTTTTAGTTTCAGGTATAGATGAAGAATATCAGAACAGTATCATTGATGGTATCGTCGAGTGTGCAAAGGATAATGACGTTAATATTTCCGTATTTTCTTCTTTTGGAGGAGTTCTTTCAGATAAAAAATATGATACAGGCGAATATAATATCTATGAACTTATCAATTATGATAAATTTGATGGACTTATTCTTCTGACAAATACAATAGCTAACACAAAAGTCAGAGCTGAACTTATAAAAAAAGCTGAAAAATCTGCTCTTCCAGCAGCTATCCTTGACTGCGACGAGCATCCTGTTTTTACCAATATTTCTATTGACAACTGTTCTGCAATGCGTGAGATAGTCAAGCATGTGATAGCTATTCATGATGCTAAGACCATTAATTACATTTCAGGTCCTCTTGCTAATTCTGAAGCCAAAGACCGATTTGACGCTTTCGTTCAGGTTATGGAAGAATTCGGACTCGATGTTGACGAAGACAGGATCTACTATGGTGATTTCCGTGCCATTGACGGAAAAAATGCTATCGATAAAATGATAAGATCAGGACAGAAGATTCCTGACGCCGTTATATGTGCAAACGATGCTATGGCTCTTGCTGCAGTTGCTGAACTTGAAAGGTATGGCTACAATGTCCCGGAACATGTTATAGTGACGGGTTTCGATGATACATATAATGCAAAGCACCATTTTCCTTCAATTACAACAGTTTCTCGTCCGCTTCATAATGCAGGCTATCAGGCTTGTGAAACTGTTATAGGTAAAATAGAAGGCACTTCTTCGGAAAGTAACATTGTACTCGAAGCTATGCCCGTTTACAGGGAAAGCTGCGGATGTAAGAGTGAATTCTCTGAGAATCTACCGAATTATAAGAAAAGCGTGTATAAGACTCTCAATCGCATAAATAACGATATTTCCATGATAAACCATATCACAAGAGAACTTGCGGAAGCCTCTTCACCCGAGGAGTGCTATAACACCATAAACGCTTTTATCGATACTCTTAATTGCGACAGATTCAGCCTTTGTCTGTGTTCTGACTGGAACAGAGCCTACAGGAAGGATCTTGACGGATGTTCCGAGGACGATTATCAGATAAATGGTTATGCCCCCATAATGAGCGCTCCGCTTATATGGGATAAAGGTACCGTAACAAGTATCAGTTCATTCAGAAGCGCAGATATGTTTCCGATACTTAATTCTACAGGCGGAAATGTAAATTATTTCCTTCCTCTGCATTATTGTGACCGCTGTATCGGTTACTATATCATCACAAACAGTGATTTTCCTACGCACAGTCCCCTTTGTCATTCTTTTATGATGAGCATAAGCAACTCTCTTGAAAACGTCAGAAAGATCGAGGCGTTAAACAGTGCTATCAGCGAGCTGGACCGACTTTTTACAATGGATCCTCTTTGCAACATATATAACAGAAACGGTTTTATACGTCTTGCAGATAAGATGCTTGCCGAAAGCATTGAAAATGATACAAGTATTCTCATTTCGTTCATTGACATGGACGGTCTGAAAATGATAAATGACAATTTTGGTCACAAAGAAGGCGATTTTGCGCTCCAAACCCTTGCTGCTGTGATCAGTAAATGCTGCAACAGCGATAAGATATGCGCTCGTTTCGGCGGTGATGAATTCATTGTTTTTGGTGCGAATTCAAATGAAAAGGAAATACGTGACTTTGAAAGTGATTTCAATCTTAACATCAAGCAAACAAATATGCTTATACAAAAGCCTTACGAGCTTGGTGCGAGCATAGGAACGATAGTCACTAAAGCTGATTCTGAAAGTAAGCTTTTCCAGCTCATTTCCAGGGCTGATGAACTGATGTATGAAAAGAAAAAGAAGAAGAAAACGTCACGTTATCTTAGAAAAGAATAGTGAAGAATAGAAAAATATATCCACAGGAGGATAAATAATGACAGCTAATATCCCTGATATCTTTGCAAGCAATGTTTTTAACGAGGAAGTTATGAAGGCGCGTCTCCCCAAAAACGTGTATAAAAATTATAAGCGTACCATTCAGCAGCGTGAACCGCTGGATATGACTACAGCTGATTTTATTGCAAATGCAATAAAGGACTGGGCTATTGAAAAAGGCGCCACACGTTACACTCACTGGTTCCAGCCTATGACAGGTTCTACTGCTGAAAAGCATGACTCATTTATAAGTGTTGGTGCAAATGGCACAGCTATAATGGAATTTTCGGGAAAGGCACTCGTCAAGGGCGAACCTGATGCTTCTTCTTTTCCGTCTGGAGGTCTTAGACGTACCGACTCTGCAAGAGGATATACAGCTTGGGATCCGACTTCTTATTGCTTTGTAAAGGAGGGAAGCCTTTACATCCCGACAGTTTTCGTTTCATATACAGGTGAGATCCTTGATAAAAAGACTCCCCTGTTGCGTTCTATGGACGCACTCAGTACTACAGCAGTAAGATTTCTTAAGCTTTTTGGCAATGAACGTGTTACAAGAGTTACATCTACAGTTGGAGCTGAACAGGAGTATTTTCTTATAGATAAGGCAATGTTCGATCAGCGTGAGGATCTTATTCTCACGGGAAGAACTCTTTTCGGTGCAAAGCCTCCTAAGGGACAGGAACTTGATGACCAGTACTTTGCTAATCTCAAGCCAAGAATTGCCGCTTATATGGCTGAACTGGATGAAGAACTCTGGAAACTCGGAATTTACTCAAAGACAAAACATAACGAGGTAGCTCCCGCGCAGCACGAAATGGCTCCTATTTTCACAACGTCAAACCTTGGTACAGATCAGAATGAGCTTGCAATGGAAGTAATGGAGAAAGTTGCTCTTCGTCACGGTCTTGTTTGTCTGCTTCACGAAAAGCCTTTTGAAGGTGTAAATGGTTCGGGTAAGCACAATAACTGGTCAATGTCCACCGATGACGGGCAGAATCTCCTTGACCCGGGTGATACACCTATGGAAAATCTGCAGTTTCTTACTATACTCTGCGCTCTTATCAAGGGCGTTGATGAATATGCCGATCTTATGAGACTATCAGCGGCTTCTGCAGGTAATGATCACAGACTCGGTGCCGATGAAGCTCCTCCTGCAATCATATCTATGTTCCTTGGCGAAGAACTTGAAGCTGTTCTTAAGGCTATAGAGAACGATGAAGCCTATAAAACACAGTCCAGCACATTTGAGATTGGAGTTAATGCACTCCCATCCTTCCCAAAGGATTCTACAGACAGAAACAGAACCTCACCATTTGCGTTTACAGGTAACCGTTTTGAATTCCGCATGGTAGGTTCATCAGATAATATTGCTTGTCCGAACGCTCTGCTCAATACTATAGTTGCTGAAGAACTTTCGCAGTTTATTGAAAGACTTGAGCCCTTCAAGGGAAGCAACGGTTTTGAAAACGAGGTCAAAAAGCTTCTTAAAGAAGTCATTAAAGAGCATAGCCGCATAATTTTCAACGGTGACGGATATTCCGCAGAGTGGATAAAGGAAGCCGAAAAACGTGGACTTCCGAATTATCCTTCTACGGTTGACTGTATGCCGCATTATACAGATGAGAAGAACCTCAGAATATTCAGAAAATTCGGTATTTATAACAGGAACGAACTTACTGCACGTACCGAGATACACCTTGAAAAGTACAGTAAGACTATCAGGATCGAAGCAAGAACTATGGTCGAAATGGCAAGAAAACAGCTTCTTCCTGCAACCCTGGACTATATAAGCAAGCTTTGTGCATCTATTGCAAATAAGTCGCAGATTGGCTTTACATCTCGTACCGAAACAAGCATGGCTGAAAAGCTCAACGAACTTGCAGATAAATTCTATGATTCGATCCAGCGTCTTGAAGAACGAGTAAATAAAGCTTGTCTTGTTGAAGGAGCACGTCAGCAGGCTGAATTCTTCCACGATTATGTTCTTGCTGAAATGGATATAATGCGTGAGATCGCCGACGAGATCGAACTCATCATGCCTCGTACAGAATGGCCGATACCCACTTATTCTGAAATGATTTACAACGTATAAAATAAAAAACGGAGCATTTGCTCCGTTTTTCTTTTATGAAAGATCATCAATGATTTTTTCAAGTACAGGTTTATCCTGTTCATAGGTCTTTTCCATTTCCTCCTGCTTCGCATAAAGCAGACGTGCAGGCTGTCTGATAGCGATAAACCAGTCATCTTCTTCGTTATATTCAGCGCCTATCTTACTGAAGAAATCTGTACCTGTGAGTTTAAAGTAGTACTTGTCAACTTGTTCATTTTCAGGGAAAAGATCAGTCAGGTCCACAAATACGTCTTCCGGATTTATCATTTTGCTGATCTGATTGTTTCCTATTACTATGACTGCATTTCCCGACTGCATTTCAGCTGTCAGCTTTGTATCTACGCCATTTACGTAATTCTTTTGCGGTTCATCGGAATACGGTATATAACATATCGAGACAAGTACCTCGCCGTTACCATTAATATCCTCGGCGAAAGATTCAATATATTTTTCGAGTCCTTCCGAATCTTCGCCAATAGATGGACACTCCCCCAGGAAAAGCACTGTCATATCGGGACGAGGTTTGGATACAAGGCTGTATACAAGATATATAGCTATAAATACGCCTGCGCAGGCAATAATAAGCCACCATTTGTTGTGATAGAAAAAGTTGCTTATCTTTTTGGGAAAACTGAGCTTTATCTCTTCTTCCTCTTCTTCGTGGATAGTTTCGCTTTCTTCTATAATACCCTGTTTAAGGCGTATAAGCTCTTTTTTTTCTTCAAGGAGTCGGCGTTCTTTAGCTTCCTTTTTTTCTTTTTCGGCTTGTTCGTATTTTTTCTGTATCTCAAGCTCTTTCTGTCCTTCAGCTTCAAGACGCTGTTGCTTTTCTTCTTTTATATTCTGAAATACGCTCTTTGAAATATGCAGCTTCTCGTTTTCGGTATCTTTTTTATTATTATCGCTCATTTTTCCTCCTAAAAATACAGGCGGACTGTATTATGTCCGCCTTATTTGTTACTTAGATATTTCGAGAACTTCAAATTCAAGCTCGCCAACGGGTGCGTCAACAATAAAAGTATCTCCAACCTTTTTCTTCATGGCCGCCTTACCGATCGGTGACTCATCGGAGATAAGTCCGTTTTTAACATCAACATGGTTAGTACCAACGATAGTGAACGTTTCTATCTTTTCAGTACCTACGCGTCTGATCTTGATGATCGAACTCATACCGATCTCATCAACGGAGATATTAGAATCTTCAATGATCTCTGCGTTGTCTATTGTGTACTGAAGTTCAGCGATCTGAGCTTCGAGGATAGCCTGTTCGTTTTTAGCTTCATCGTACTCAACATTTTCTGAAAGGTCTCCGTAAGAACGTGCAACCTTCAGACGTTCTGCAACTTCTTTTCGTTTATTGATCTTAAGATCGTCAAGCTCCTGTACAAGCTTTTCATAGCTTGCTCTGGACATCTGCTTTGCCATAAAAAACAACTCCTTCAAAACTTAAAGAAATATGGTGCGCATTATGTTATGTTACATCGAAATTGCGCTCTCCGAACACAGTTTGGAGCAATAACCGCCTAAAAGAGGTTATTGAGTTTACATTAATTATAATATATATTCTTTGAAAAGTCAATACGTTGATCACTCGAATGAATCAAGATCCATTTCGTTGAGCAGATCCTTAAGATTTGCCAGATCATCAGCAGTAAGGGTAACACCCTTGCCCATTCTTGAGTGATCCGGTGACCATTCGCGTATATCATACTTTGGTTCATGTTCATTCCAGCTTACCATATTAAGCTCTTTAGTCCATCCTTTTGCGTTTTCTGAGAGAACACCTATCTTTTCTGTTATCTCAAATTTTAATTCTGCCATTTAAATAACTCCCTTCTATAGTCTGCACATATCAGCAAACTATCATATTCTATTATTTTATCACAAAAATCTTTATTTGTCTATACCCAATTTATTTAATTAAAGCATCAACTGGTTTGAATCTCCAAGCTCTTTGGCTGGTTTTCCCGCAGCAGGAACGCTTTTTGCACGGTATTTCTGGAGTCCTTCAAGATTTTCTTCTGTTACTATCTCAGCAGATGACAGTAATGCCTTTTTCCTGAGTGTAATAACCTGAACTCCCTGCGAATCTCTTGTGGATTTCGGAAGTATCATACCTGTATTGAACAATAATGCATGGCCGCTTGATGTGCGAAGAAGAATATCACATTCCTCGTTCACAAATATAGCCGCTACAAGAGGAGATTTCTCAGAATATGCCTTTGAAAGCTTCTTGCGGTTGGTTTTCGTCTCATAGGACTTCATTGGAATCTTTGCTGCCTTACCGTTTTCAAAGAAGAAAATGACATATCCACTGTAATCAATAGTCGGAACTACTGTTTTAAGTCCCTCGCCTTCATCAAATGAGAGCTTTGCAGGGATATAGTCACCCATAACACTTGCCTTTGAATCCTCGAAAGAGCTTACACGACTTTTGTAAGCCTGTGCCTTATCGGAGAAGAAGATGAGCTCGGTCTTATTTGTGGACTCGAAGGACTGACTGATATAGTCCCCTTCTTTGAGCTTCTGCTCATTGCTCATTCTAAGGGATTGTGGAGTTATCTTCTTGAAGTATCCGCTGTCTGAAACAAAGATATTTACAGGATAATCAGGTGTATCGTCGGTTTCCTCTTCTTCCTCAACATCTGACTGATAGAAGAACATAGTCTTACGAGGCTTTGAGTAGTTCTTTATAACATCCTGAAGCTCATTGATAATAATCTTTCTGATCTTCTTTTTGTCACGGAGTATATCCTCCATTTCTTCGATGTCTTTCCTGAGGGTGTCAACTTCCTCAACTCTGCGGAGAATGTACTGCTTATTTATGTTACGGAGTTTTATCTCTGCAACGAATTCAGCCTGTACTTCGTCAATACCAAAGCCGATCATGAGGTTAGGTACAACATCTGCTTCGTTTTCGGTCTCGCGGATTATCCTGATAGCCTTGTCGATATCCAGAAGTATCTTTGAAAGTGCTTCGAGAAGGTGGAGCTTTTCTTTCTTCTTCTGAAGATCGAAATAGGTTCTTCTCTGTATACACTCCTCGCGGAATGCTGTCCACTCGATGAGTATCTCTCTGACACCCATAACCTTAGGTGTACCTGCAATGAGGATATTGAAATTGCATGGATAGCTGTCCTGAAGCGGAGTAAGCCTGTAGAGCTTCTGCATGAGCTTATCGGGATCAGTTCCACGTTTCAGGTCAATGGCTATTTTCAAGCCGTCGATATCGGTTTCGTCACGAATGTATGAGACTTCTCTTATCTTTCCCTGTTTTACGAGGTCAATTATCTTGTCGATTATAGCTTCTACGGTTGTGGTATAAGGTATCTCGGTTATTTCGATACAGTTTGCGGACTTGTCATAGCTGTATTTTGAACGTACTTTGATGCTTCCACGGCCTGTTTCGTAGACCTTGTTAAGCTCAGCTTCATCATAGAGCATAAGTCCGCCGCCGGGGAAATCAGGTCCTTTAAGTGTACTGAGGATATCATGGTTGTTGTCCTTCATCAGTGCAATGGTTGTCTCGCAGACCTCCTGCAGATTGAAGGGGCAGACATTACTTGCCATTGAAACAGCTATACCTGTATTCGAGTTTACAAGTACCGTAGGAAAGGTTGCAGGAAGAAGTGTGGGTTCCTGCATGGTATTATCGTAGTTTGGTACAAAATCAACTGTATCGTGGTCTATATCACGGAAAAGCTCGTTGCAAATCTTTTCAAGCTTGACTTCTGTGTATCGTGGTGCGGCAAAGTGCATCTTACTTGAATACTGCTTGCCGAAGTTGCCTTTGCTGTCAATATATGGATGAAGCAGTGCCTCATTTCCTCTGGTCATACGTACAAGAGTCTCGTAAATAGCCTGATCTCCGTGAGGATTCAGCTTCATGGTCTCTCCTACTACGTTTGCGGACTTTGAACGCTCTTTATCAGGTGAGAGCAGTCCCCTCTTGTACATCATATACAGCAGTTTGCGGTGAGATGGCTTGAATCCGTCTATTTCAGGAAGAGCACGGGAAACTATAACGCTCATTGCATATGGCATATAGTTTGTCTTAAGTGTATCGGTTATTCGCTGATTAACGATACTTCCCGAGCCTTCGATATATGCTTCATGTTTGAATACTGCTTTCTTCTTTGGAGGTTCTTTTTTTCTTGGCATTCTAATTCTCCTTTTAAAGAAATTAAAGTTGTTTTGTCATATAGTCATAGCAAAGCTTATCTCCGTTATCACAGTCTATAATGTGATATGATACGGAGATATAGCCGTTTTTCAGATAGATTTCCTTAGCTGATAACGAAGCGCTTAACTCTGCGCTTTTATACTCATTGCTTATTTTCGATTCGGCAAACTGCATCAGTAAACGTCCGAAACCTTTCCCCTGATGTTCAGGAAGAACAAACAGACGGTTTATTTCGTTGCCGTTTATTGTAGCTGTTCCAGCAGGTACACCGTTCTCTGTTTCAGCTATGTATACATCCCCTGATCTGATATCCTTAATGATATTGTCGGTGCTGTGGTGAGAAAGGAAAAAATCTACAGCTCCCTTGGGATAATAGTGAGGATATATACTGCTGATAGTTGTATGAGTTATCATCCGAACTGTCTCGGCGTCGGACAGAATTGCATTTCTGATCTTCATATCTGATCAGCTGATATCAGCGAGTTCAAGGTAATCAGCGCCATATTCCGAGATGTAGTCCTTACGTCCCTGAAGGTCATCACCAAGAAGCATTTCAAAGACTTCTGCAGATTCAGCTATATCTTCAGCAGTAACCTTGATAAGTCGGCGTGTATCGGGATTCATGGTAGTAAGACTCATCATGTCTGGTTCGTTCTCACCGAGACCTTTCGAGCGCTGTATAGTATGCTTTTTATCCCCTATCTCATCGAGTATACGCTGTTTTTCCTGTTCTGTATAAGCAAAATAGGTCTTTTCTTTGGTGTTTATTTCAAAAAGAGGAGATTCAGCTATATACACATATCCTTCACTTATAAGTGTAGGAGTGAGCCTGTAGAGCATGGTTAATATAAGCGTTCTTATCTGAAAACCGTCTACATCGGCATCGGTACATATAACTATTTTGCTCCAACGGAAGTTTTCAATATTGAAAGTGGAAAGCTCCTTGTTAGCCTTAGTTGTAACTTCAACGCCGCAGCCAAGTACTTTGATAAGATCGGTTATTATCTCGCTTTTGAATATCTTAGCGTAATCAGCCTTAAGACAGTTAAGTATCTTTCCTCGTACAGGTATTACAGCCTGGAATTCTGCATCACGGGCAAGCTTTACAGAACCGAGCGCTGAATCACCCTCCACGATATATATCTCACGTCTTGTAACGTCCTTTGTACGGCAGTCAACGAATTTTTCCACCATATTCGCAAGATCTATAGTACCTGTAAGCTTCTTTTTTACATTGAGTCTTACACGCTCAGCATTCTCACGGCTTCTTTTGTTTATAAGGACTTGTTCAGCTATTTTCTGCGCTTCGTCAGGGTTTTCAATAAAATAGATCTCAATCTGATGACGGAGAAATTCAGTCATTGCTTCGCGGATGAACTTGTTCGTTATCGCTTTTTTAGTCTGATTCTCATATGAGGTCTGGGTAGAGAATGAAGATGATACAAGTACAAGACACTCCTCAACATCATTGTAGGATATCTTTCCTTCGCTTTTCTGGTAGCCGTTATTCTGCTTGATATAGGCATCTATCTGCGCCTGAAATGCACGTTTTACTGCGTCCGCAGGAGAACCGCCGTGCTCAAGAAAGCTGGAATTGTGGTAATACTCTGTACGTTTAACCTTGTTAGAGAATGTAAGTGCAACATCAAGCTTGACCTTATATTCAGGCTTGTCCTCACGGTCGCGTCCTTTTTTCTCTGCTGTCCAGTGCTGGATGCTTGTGAGAGGAGCTTCACCAGCTATCTCCTCGACGTATTCGGTTATACCGTGCTCGTAGAAGAACTCCTGTTCATTGAATCCTCCTGCTTCATTTTCAGAACGGAAAACAAAGAGCAGATTTGGATTGACGACTGCCTGCCTTTTGAGAATATCGCAGAAAAACTCGTCTGTGACATCGATATCTGTAAATACCTCAAGGTCGGGACGCCAGCGTGTTTTGGTACCTGTTTGCTTTTTCTTGCATGGTTCCTTCTTAAGACCACCGACATTATCGCCTTTTTCAAAGTGCAGATTATACTTAAATCCGTCACGTACTACTTCAACGTCCATATATTCAGATGAGAACTGTGTAGCGCAGAGACCGAGTCCGTTAAGTCCGAGAGAATACTCGTATGAATCAGCCGAATCATCATACTTACCGCCTGCATAGAGCTCGCAGTAAACAAGTTCCCAGTTATATCGCTGTTCGTTATTGTTGTAGTCAACAGGACAGCCTCTTCCGAAGTCCTCGACCTCGATGTCATGGTTGCGGTAATGAGTTATGATGATCTTGTTGCCGTAACCTTCACGCGCTTCATCGATAGAGTTTGAAATAACTTCAAATATAGAGTGCTCGCATCCGTCAAGTCCGTCTGAACCGAATATAACGGCAGGACGCTTTCGTACCTTGTCGGCACCCTTTAGCATGGTTATACTGTCATTACCATAATCTTTTTTCTTTGCCATTTTACATTTACGGAAGAAGTATCCGTATTCTCCTTTCTCATTGGCTGAAATACAGCCTTATTCAAACTATCCTTATTATTGTAACATATTAGTCTGAAATTTGCAAGGAATTTTTTTAAAAATCGTTATATACGCGGAAATGCAGCACCTTTCATGGAAAAGTGCTGCATGTAAGATCATTCAACTGTAACGCTCTTTGCAAGATTTCTCGGCTTGTCAACATCATATCCCTTTGCAACGGATACATAGTAGCCAAGAAGCTGAAGCGGTATTACTGAAAGGCTTCCCGAGAAGTGGGGATCAGTCTGAGGAATGTATACAGTAAAGTCTGCAAGATCCTCGATACTGTAGTTACCGTATGTGGTAAGTCCCATAAGTGAAGCACCACGGCTCTTGACCTCTACCATGTTGCTTACGGTCTTTTCGTAGAGATCAGGCTGAGTAAGAACTCCGATAACTGTGATGCCTTCTTCAATAAGGCTGATAGGACCGTGCTTGAGCTCGCCTGCTGCATATGCTTCGGAGTGGATATAGCTTATCTCCTTCATCTTAAGGCTGCCTTCAAGCGATATCGCATAGTCAACGCCTCGTCCGATGAAGAATGCATCCTTAGCGCCTGCAAGCTTGTTTGCGTACCACTGGATACGTTCCTTATCTTCAAGTATCTTCTCTATCTTTTCAGGGAGAGTGTAAATCTCCTGAATAAGTTCGTCATATTTCTCGTCAGTTATCTCCCCTCTTGCCTTTGCAAAGCCTATTGCAAGGAGATATGAAGCTATAAGCTGTGTGCTGTAAGCCTTTGTTGTAGCAACCGATATCTCAGGTCCTGCAAGGGTATAGAACACATTATCAGCTTCGCGGGCAATTGATGAGCCAACAACATTTACTACGCCAAGTGTCTTGATGCCTTTATCCTTAGCTTCTCTGAGAGCGGCAAGGCTGTCAGCAGTCTCGCCTGACTGACTAATTATGATAACAAGACTGTCTTTTACAAGTGACATTTTCCTGTATCTGAACTCTGATGCAAGCTCGACTCTTACAGGGATAGATGTGAGATCCTCAATAACATACTGAGCAGCCATACCAACATGGTAAGCTGAACCGCAGGCTACAATGTAGATCTGTGAGATCTTCTGCATTTCTTCGTCCGTGAGACCAATATCACTGAAATCTATTTTGCCGTCCTTGACAACTGAATTTATAGTATCCTTTACTACCTTTGGCTGTTCGTGTATTTCCTTGAGCATGAAGTGTTCATAGCCGCCCTTTTCAGCAGCTTCTGCATCCCACTTTATTTCTGTAACGTTCTTCTCGATCTCTTCACGGTCGATGTTGTAGAAAGTTACCTTGCCTTTTTCAAGTTTAGCGATCTCTCTGTTGCCAATGTAGTACACATTTCTTGTGTATTTGAGTATTGCAGGAACGTCTGAAGCTACATAAGTCTCACCGCCTGTGATTCCTATTATCATAGGACTGTCCTTACGTGCTGTGTATATCTCGCCTGCATAGTCCTTGAACATAACACAAAGAGCGTATGAACCTCTTATTCTTATCATTGCTCTTGCAATTGAGTCCACAGGACCGAGAGCATATTTCTTATAATAGTAATCTATCAGCTTGACTGCTACCTCAGTATCAGTCTGTGACTTGAACTCGTATCCGCTTTTTACAAGCTTTTCACGGAGTTCCTGATAGTTCTCGATTATACCGTTGTGAACAGCAATAACATTTTCGTCATCGCTTGCATGAGGATGAGCGTTAAGGGTTGAAGGTTCGCCGTGAGTTGCCCAACGGGTATGACCGATTCCGCAGCTTCCTTTAACTGCACTGCCGTCGTTGGTCATTTCTTTAAGAACCTTAAGTTTTCCTTTTGCCTTAACTATTTCTGTTTCGCCTTCGCCGTCACGAACGGCGATTCCTGCTGAGTCGTATCCTCTGTATTCCAGCTTGGAAAGTCCGTCAAGCAGTATCGGAGCTGCCTGATTCGCACCTGTAAAGCCTACTATTCCACACATGATTATGTAACCTCCAGATTATTTTTATGTTGTTATGATTTATCATATCAAAGTATAAAGTATATTTTATTATATACTTTTTTATACTGCTTTGTCAACTGTTTATTTGTTAAATTAAAGGAAACAGCTATTTTTTCATCAGGTCTCCGATGTGTATTATGTTTCCGTTATCACTGCCGTTTGAAGAATTATGGTGAGACTGATTATTCGGATGAACAGGATGACTTCCGCTCGAAGTATGTATACCTGCACCTGTCTGAGTCTGAACGTTGTTTGCTTTCGGAGTCTTATCGATACGTTTATTGAGGAATGAATCTTCCTTTACAGACAAGGCAAGACTTCCTTCCTTTGTATAGTCAGAAGCGCCTGATTTTTCATGTACAGTGTTGAGCTGAGAACGCATCTTACCTGTTCCTATACCGCCTGACAGCGCACCAACCACAGCACTTACAAGTCCTGACGCAGGTGAATTATCATCGCTCAGAAGCTGATATAAAATAAAGCAGATTATAGCCGCAATAATTGCAATTAAAATGAACCAGCGCAGTGAAGCTTTCTTGTCGCTTGGAAGGTCTCCGACAAATTTACCTGTCTGACCGTTCATTGCGAATATGTACTTATTATTATTCCATGTTGTATTGAGTATCCAAACAGGATAAAGCGCATATTTTACGCTTCCGTCAGAGAAACGAATGTTTTCTCCCTGACAGGACACATTGTCATATCCGACTACAGTCCTTGCAAATTCCTGTTCTGTACTATGCTTTATGCGCTTATTGGCACGTTCGATGCTCTGCTTTGAGTCAACGTCATACTTATCTGCAAGATAACCCGAGAGATAAGCAGTCTTGAATTCCACCGCTTCTGCAATATTGAAAGGCTCTATGGACTCCATAAGGTCATCAGGCATTTTTTCCGAACCGTCCACAGGTACTTTTTCAAATCTGATCTTACCTGTACGTCTTGCCTGATAATAAGATCTTTCTGTATAGTCGAACTGCTGATCTGACCATATTCTCACCTTTTCGCAGCGGTATAGTATATCAGCGTTGGAATTGGTATCAAAAAGCCATACAGGTACGTATACGCCTTTTATTTCGTCTATATGATTCTCTTCTTTGAATACCTTCGGAAGAAGTCTTTTTCCTTCCATATGCTTCATGAGTGCGCTTTTTGCAGCGTTCTTATCGAGCTTGAAAGGAATTATCATATCAGGTCTTAAGTCACCTGAAAACTGTCCCGACAAAACTACGGGATTGTCGCAGTAGGGACACTTTGTAGCACCTGTTGTCTCATCGGCGATTATCTCGCCGCCGCATGATTTGCAGGAATATACGTTAAAAGAAGCTGCATCACTGTCGCTCCATGAATTATCGGGAGTATCGCTCCAGTTCATGTCATCTTCCTTGCCTGATGTAGCGTTCAGCTGATCGTTATAGTCCTGTACAGTCTCCATATCGAATTCAGATTCGCAGAAAGGGCATTTCATTTTCTGTACATCGCTGCTGAATTCCAGCTTACCGCTGCAGCAGGGACATTTATATTCTCTGATCTCGGACATTTCACACCTCGCTTATCAGAAAAAGGCTGACGAGATAAGACGTCAGCCTGTTCATTATTTACTTTATGATATCTGAATCATTGAAAGGATCACCGCACTCCGCACAGAACTTAGGCGGATTGAACGGATCAGCAGGCTCCCAGCCGCACTTATCGCACTTGTAAAGAGGAGCACCTGCAGGCTTTGGCTTTCCGCATTCTGCGCAGAATCTGCCCTTATTTACTGCTCCGCAGTCGCATGTCCAGCCGTCAGCTGATGCAACAGGCTTGGCCTTGCCGCAGTTAGCACAGAATTTACCTGTATTTGAAGTACCGCAGCTGCATGTCCATGCACCGGCAGGTGCAGGTTTAGCAGCTCCGCAGTTAGCGCAGAACTTGCCTGTGTTTGAAGTGCCACAGCTGCATGTCCATGAAGCAGAAGAAGCGGCAGCCTTTGCTGCGTTCATCTCAAAGAGGTTGTTTGCGTTGAGTCCGCCTGCCTGCTGAGCCATTCCCATTCCGAAGAAGCCTGTCATAGCACCGCCGGCATTTCCGGCAGCTGTAGTCATAGCCTCAGCCTGAGCGCCGACCATTGTAGCAGCGGCGTTTCCTGCATCCTTATTCCATGCAAGGTCTTCATACTTCTTGATCCTGTCCTCATCTTCCTTGGGGATAGTTACAGAATTGATGCCGACAGTGATAAGCTCGATACCTCTGTGTTCTCTCCACTTAGCCTTGAGAGCCTCATTCATTGCATCGCATATTTCTATTGTGCGTCCGGGAAGCTCATAATACTCTATTCCCTTAGCAGAGAGCTGTGAAAATGCAGGCTGCATGTATGTAAGGAACTCTGTCTTGAGCTGAGCATCGATGTTAGAACGTGTGAACGCACCCGAAACATTTCCGCATACATTTGCATAGAAGAGCATAGGATCAACAATTCTGTATGAATAAGCACCGTTGCAACGAACGCCTACTGTGAATGTACGTCCTGCCTCAAGGTTCTTTATTGCAAAAGGAACGGGATTCTGTGTTCCAAACTTGTTATCCATTATTTCTTTTGTATTTATGTAGTAAATACGTTGATCGTGACCTGTTGAACCGCCGTATCCGACACGCTCCCACCACTTCTTGAAGCTCTCTTTAAGGCCAACTTTAAGACCATCTGTGAAAACGCTTGGCTCTGTGGACATATCATATGTATATTTTCCCGGAACAGAGCAGATCTCGACAACCTGTCCGTCATCAACGATTATCATGCACTGACCTTCATTTACAGCGATACCGCTTCCGTCAGTAATGATATTTTCGCTTCCGTGATTATTTGAAGAGAATTTGCTTGTTCTTTTCTGTCCTTTACATACAAGTACATCAGCAGGCATTGCATCACAGTAGAAGTATTCTTTCCACTGATCGGCAAGAACGCTTGCGCCGGATGTAAGCATTGCAGAAATAAGTCCCATAATTAAAACTCCTTTCGTAGCTGCGGCTGAACCTCAGCTATTGAAAAAATTCAACAATTCATGTCTGTATTCAAAATAATACAATATATATTATAACATATCCATATGAAAAATGCACTACTTAAGAGCGATTTTTTTGAAGAAAATGATATATTTTTATATTTTAACTTTATTGATCCCAGTTTTTCCACGTGTCAGGTTCATAACCGATAACCGCTTTTTTACCGTTTCGGACTATAGGAGTTTTCAGGATATGTTGATTTTCAAGCAGTTTTTCTTCCTTATCAGCGTCGGAAAGGTAACGCATCAGAGTAAGCGTTTCGGAATCCTTGGCATTTTCATTTATCATCGCATCGATCCCTCCTACAGATTGCTTTACACTGTTGAATTCACCCTTACTCATGTCTTTTTCCTTAAGATCGATAAACTGATACTTTATTCCTCTTTCCTTGAACCAACGCTCTGCTTTACGTGTTTCACTGCATTTTTTGGTACCGAAGATCTGTATATTCATATTAATCCTCCTGCTTGAATGCTATATCCATGCTCTCAACAGGCTTTTTAAGCTCGAAACGAATGCTGTGAAGATCAAGACCGTTTTGTGCAAAGTACAGACGTATAGCTGTAAAATGAGAGAAAAGCGGAACTTCTTTTGTAATTGCAACCGGCTTTCCGCCTGTACCGTTCCAAGTGTATACTCCGCTGGCTGTGCCCATAGCGAATAAGCTTACAGGAAGCTGTGACAGTTCTCCAAGTTTCGAAGAAGCTGTTATGGTTACATCGTAGAATCCGATAGCGTTGACTGTAAGAGCGAAGGCATAGTTAGTGTTCTTTTCGGTCTTTACACCAGAAAGATCAAGTTCGAGTTCGCCGTCCAGGTCATAAAAGACTACAGGTGCATCATTGGTATCAGCATCAGCAGGTCTGTTTATAACTTCGACTTTTTCTTCTTCCCCTGCCATTCTCTTCATTGCGTTAGTACTGAGGAGGAATCGGCATATATTCATGGCGTTCCTCTGTAATTCCAAACGTCTGAGTTCACCGTTTTTCAGTGATTCAAGAGTATTGTCGTCGTTTTGGTCGCCGTCTGCGCAGACCATGTACACATCGTTCTGCGCCATAGCCATTGCTGCAAGGTCAAACTTGTCCGGCTCTCCTCCGCGCCTGTTTATATTTGCCCACCAGTCAGTCATAGTGAAGCCTGTAAATCCCCACTCTCCGCGGAGAATAATTGTATTAAGGTCATAATTTCCCGCAGTCCATACTCCGTTGACCTTACCGTATGTGGTCATGATAGAATCAGCATTTCCTTCTTTTACAGCAATCTCAAAGCCCTTAAGGTAGATCTCCCGAAGTGCTCTTTCTGATGCTGCCGTGTCAAGGAAGTGGCGGTTAGTTTCCTGGTTATTGCCGCAGAAATGCTTTATCGTACCTGTGACACCTGAAGAGTGCAGTCCCTGAAGTTCAGCAGCCGCCATCATACCCGTCAGATACGGATCCTCGGAAAAATACTCGAAATTACGTCCATTCAGCGGATGACGATGTATATTCATTCCGGGACCAAGTAAGCAGTCCACCTTATTGGCGCACATTTCAGTTCCCATATACCCGAACAGTTCACGGATAAGTTTTTTGTTGAATGTAGAGGCTATCATAGTACCGTTAGGAAGACTGAATGCCTTAGTACCGCAGTCCAGTCTCATACCCGATGGACCGTCTGAACAACATCCGGCAGGTATGCCGAGTTCGTTGAGTCTGTCGGTGACACCTCCGAATGCAGAAGCAGTACCTGCTGTGACTCTCGGGCTTCCCATACCTTCACCTCTGATGATGCAGGAAAGTTCCTCGTCTGTAAGCTGAGCGACGAATTCTTCGATAGTATTCTTTTTGCTGTAAACATCTGTAAGACGTATTCCCTTATCGCCTGTAAACGGGATCTCATCCGGAAGTCCGCCGAGACGTCTTGCCGTCTCATCTATCTTGCTGAGTGGAACTTCTTCAAAAACCGGTATGAGTTTCCCGTCCGAAAGCGAGGCTTTGACACGTTTGAAGCTTTCAACGGGAGCAAGGGCCTGGGTACATTTCTGAATGATCTTATCCTCGGAAAGCTCAAATTCAGCGGAGAATACAGCTGATCTTACGTCACTTCCGATATAAAACGAGTATTTACCCTTTTCGAGAAGCCAGCAATAGGATGTTTCGCTGCCTTCACAGTCGTCATATGAAGCGATATGATCGGTATTTACCTCAATGCAAACTGTCTGTGATTCTCCGGGAGCTAACAGCTCGGTCTTTTCAAATCCGCAGAGAACCCTTGAAGGCTTTCCAAGTCTGCCCTGAGGAGCTTCACAGTAAATCTGGACAACTTCCTTACCGCTGTACTTGCCGGTATTTGTAACTTTGACTTTAAATTCAGCGATATTTCCGTTCATGACGAAATCGGTCATATTCATTTCAAAGGAAGTGTATGAAAGACCAAATCCGAACGGGAAGCGGACTTTATCCTTACAGAAAGTCTCAAACCACCTGTAGCCTGTGTATATATCTTCGGTATAGTAATTTACATTCTTGTTGCCGAAGTAAGGATCTGAAGGGTAGTCCTTGACATTATAAGCTATAGTATCAGGCATCTTTCCGCAGGGAGTAATTTCTCCTGTAAGAACTGCGGCAGTACCTGTTCCGCCTGTCATTCCGCCCTGCCATACATAAAGGAGAGCATCAGGCGAAATTTCATCCATAAAATTGATATCAATAAGTCCTCCTACGTTGAGAAGCACTATCATACTGTCAAATTCAGCCCTTACTTTACGCAGCATGTCGGTTTCTTCATCCGTAAGAAGGAAGGAACCTGCTTCGAGTCGGGCATCCATTTCTTCGCCTGCTGTTCTGCCGATGATGACTATAGCCTTGCTGCATCTCTGCGCTGCACTGCGTACCAGTTCCGCATCGAGCGGCATTTCTTTCTGTGACCATGGTTCTCCGCCCCAGCCGTTGCCGACGTCAAAAGGATTTTCTTCATCCCATTTCTTATAAGCATCCAGCAGTTCACGATCGATATCAACGCCTGCATCGATCAGTCCGTCGACTATATTGACTACCTTCGATACATTGACCATTCCGCCCGAACCTGTACCACTCTTGTAATAGTGGAGCTGTATTCGTCCGAAAACCGCTGTTTTATCAGTTTTGCTAAGAGGAAGAACGTTATTGTCATTTTTCAGCATGACAATACCCTCCGCAACGGTCTGAGCCGCGATCTCTGTATATTTGTTCCAATCGAGTACTTTTTTCATAGCAATACCTCTTTTCGGTTATGTTATAAGATAATTATAGCAAATTTCACGAAAAAATCAATAGTTCGGGCAAAAAAACAGAACCGAAAAACGGTTCTGCGATAAATAAATTAAATTGAAACAGTCAGACGTTCAAGGGTGAAGCCTTCATTCCAGCATTTATAATATACATTCATGCATTTTCTGAATTGATCGAAGATCTTCTCCGCTTTGTCTTTATTACTGTAAACTTTCCAGAAGCCTGTAGCCTGACATTCTCGCTTTTCTATGAAGCCTATAACATCCTCAGGCGGATAACCTAAGAATATTCCTATTTCATGCGGAAATTCTTCCGATTCTTCTATTCGGTTGATAAGGTCTGATAAACATTTGCTTATATCTCCGCAATGATATCCGCATCTTCTAAGGACTTTGTCCGCTTTCACATCTGAAAGGTCTGCTTCAAGTCTTGAAGGACGAAAAATATAGATAAGTGCTTTTCCGTTGCTGTATCTTAGTGGTACGACTCTTATTCCTTTTGTGGCAAATCTCTTGTTAAATGCTGTTACGTCATTTTTGAGTGCAGCTTCATTTTCGTATGAACATGCGAACATGTTTGCTGTTTTAAGTCCTGCAAGTGTTGGCGAACAATGCCTTATTACAAGCTCCTCAGGCATTATCAGTTCCTCCCAGTGTGAGTTTCGAGTATGCTTTTCAGAGCTGAAGCTGAGCTTGAATGTGAACGCTCAACCTTAGTCTGCATACCTTTTGTCTCGTTTATGGCACATCTTGCCATTTTATGAGACATCGTTCCCGTAAAGAGAACAAGCAGATCAGGATTACCGATCTGTTTCTTAAGGTCTGTCTTCATGTGTGTGAAGACTTTTGCGCTGCATTTGTACTGCTGACAGATCTCTTTGTATTTTCTGATCATACAGTCATTGCCGCCTACTATAACTACGCTCATAATTCCTCCTTTAAGGATATGGGTGATAAGATCTTATTAAGTTAGTAATAACTAACCCATGTTTCAATTATACAGGATAAGCCATCTTATGTCAACTTAAATTAAAATCATGTAAATTAATTGTGTGAAGTGTAAATAAACCATTTGTGAAATCAATACAAAAATATCTAATATGCACACTTATTTCGCTCCTGACCGTTGTACAAGGCTAACTATTGAGCTATATTCACTAAATTACTTTTTCATATTCCGAATTATTTTTATCTCATGCGATGTTTTTTTGACTTTACTTTATTTTTTAGTGATGATATAATAAGTATATAGATCGTTTATATTTGTTAGTTAAGGATAAATTATTCTTAGGAGATGAAATAATTGAGATCAATATTTAAAAAGTATTCTTTACTTATGTGGCTGATATCATTGTCAGCTGTTTTATCTTCCTGCGGCATGGAGCCTGTCCCTTCAGCTGAACCAAGCAGTATGACCGTTGCAAGCGACAGTGTTACAAATGCGGCTGTTGAGGAAACTACAGCTGAATCTACAGAATCAGCCAAAGAATCTGCTTCCACTGATAAAAATGAAGAGGAAGAAAAGACAGAGTCGGCTTCTGCGACAACAACTTCACAAAAGAAAGCAGACAAGAAAATCCCGCTCAGCTTTTATGAGACTGAATTAAAAGTCGGCGAAACTCAGATGCCTATCGTTGATGATGAGATCAAGGAGATATGGACAAGTTCCGACAATGATGTAGCCTCTGTTGATGAATTCGGCAATATAACTGCAAAAGCAGAGGGAAAATGTACCATAACAGTCGCTTCAGCTGAAGACAACGACTATCGTGCAGAGATCAATGTTACTGTAGTTCCTCAGCCTGGACTGACTTACATCGACGGTATTCTTATCGCAAATAAGACATATAGTCTCCCGTCTGACTACAATCCGGGCGGACTTACTCCCGAAACAAGTGCTGCTTTTGAAAAACTTGTACAGGGTGCTGCCAATGACGAACTTGATATTTACCTGTCATCAGGATTCAGATCTTACAGTCTTCAGCAGCAGATCTATAATCAGTATTGCTATGACTACGGACAGGCTCAGGCTGATACTTTTTCAGCACGTCCCGGACACTCAGAGCATCAGACAGGTATGGCTATAGATGTCAATATCATCGATGACAGCTTTGCAGGCACTCCTGAGGCTATATGGATAGAAAACCACTGCCTCGAGTATGGTTTCATACTCAGATACCCAAAGGGTAAAGAAGATATCACAGGTTATAAGTATGAACCGTGGCACATCCGCTATCTTGGTGTCGATACTGCAAAGGCAGTTCATGACAGCGGACTTACCTTAGAAGAATATCTTGGGATAGATTCTAAGTATTCTGAATAATATATAAACGCCGCAGTTGACCTGCGGTGTTTTTACGCACGATCCTATTATGAACGGAGAGAAAACATGAAAAATAATTCAGCAGACCTCACTGAAGGTCCTCTGCTAAAAAATATAATCCTTTACAGCATTCCTATCATCCTGACTGGTATTCTTCAGCTTCTTTTCAATGCGGCTGACCTGGTAGTTGTCGGACGTTACTGTGGAAGTATCTCAGTTGGCGCTGTCGGAAGCACGGGTGCTGTTATAAACTTACTGGTAAATCTGTTTATCGGACTCTCAGTTGGTGCAGGCGTAACTGTTGCCCACGGAATCGGTTCGGGCAGAAGTGACGACGTACATAAGACTGTACATACAGCTATCCCTACCGCTGTTGCAGGCGGTGCGATACTTATGGTCATAGGACTTCTTTTCTCACATTCTATACTCGCCCTTATGAAGACTCCTGACAACGTTATCGACCTTGCTACCGTATATATGCGTATCTATTTCTGCGGAATGATACAGAGTACGGTATACAATTTCGGAGCTGCAATTCTTCGTGCAGCAGGCGATACGAAAAGTCCGCTCTTCTTCCTTACTGCTGCCGGAGTTATAAACATTATACTGAACCTGATTTTCGTTATCTGCCTGAATATGGACGTTGCAGGCGTTGCTCTCGCAACCTCTATATCGCAGACTGTTTCTGCTGTACTGGTTGTCAGGGAACTGATGAAACGCACTGACAACTGCAAACTTGAACTGAAGAAGATGAAGATATACAAGCGTCAGCTTCTAAGGATTATACAGATAGGTATTCCGGCGGGAATACAGGGAGCGCTCTTCTCTTTATCAAATGTAATCATCCAGTCATCTGTCAATTCTTTTGGTTCAGTTGCTATTTCCGGAAATGCAGCTGCTCATAATATCGAGGGATTTGTGTACATCTCAATGAATTCTATAAGTCAGACTGCTCTGAACTTTGCAGGGCAGAATCACGGGGCACGTAATTTTGACCGTATCCGCAAGATCATGAAGATATGCATATCACTCGTCTTCTGTACAGGACTCGTGCTTGGTGTTACTGCTTATATCTTCGGACGTCCACTTCTCGGTATTTACATAACCGACTCGGACGAAGCGATAAAGATAGGTCTTGTAAGAATGGCGTACATCTGTATCCCCTATTTCCTCTGTGGTCTTATGGATGTGGCTACGGGACTTCTCCGAGGTATCGGATATTCCGTAATGCCTATGATAATCACCGTCGCAGGTGTTGTAGGCATAAGGATCACATGGATATATACGGTTTTCAGAATGGAAGCTTATCACTCGCTGAAAAGTCTTTATCTCTCATACACTATCTCTTGGAGCATTACTTTCCTCATAGAAATAATTACTTTCGTTATTCTTCTGAAAAAAATGAGCGATTCGGACAAAAATACCGTTTCAACTTGAAATACTGCTTTACAGCTCCCCTGCGGAGCTGTTTTTGTGTCATTTTTACTTTCTGTGCATATTATATACCATAAACGCTAAGGAGGTTCACTATGGATGGTGTTCTTATAACTGCGGCTGTTGTTCTTGCGGTGATAGCTCTCATAGAAATAGTTACTCTGTTTTTCAGACTTCCGTATAAAGGTTCCGATCCGCCTTATATAACGCTTCTTCCCGTATTTAAGGAAGATACCGACTTCTCGCTGAGACTTGACCGCCTTGCTGCCCGTTCCTGCGGAAGATCTGATGTGTATATCGTTATATTCTCCGCTGACAGCGAACAGCTTGAACTGATAAACGCCTATTCCAGGGATAATCCCGACTCTGTCATTATTTACCATGAAGAACTTGAAAAAATATTGTCGAAAACATTTGCAATTGAGAGATAAATATAGTATAATATAAAAGAATGGTCATTTAATACGAAAGGAGGACTCCCGATGAGCGAAGAGACGCTGCATATAGAAGGTACGGTAGAAGATGTTATGTTCAAGAATGAATCAAATGGCTATATCGTACTCGATCTCGACGCAGGCGGAGAACTCATAACCGTTGTGGGTGAGCTCGGGGATATAGAAGTCGGAGAAGGTCTGATACTTGAAGGCAAATATGTCAGTCATCAGAAATTCGGAACTCAGTTCAAAGCCGATTACTGTGAAAGAAAGCTTCCCGACACTGTGATCAATATCGAGAAATATCTTGCAAGCGGTGCTATAAAGGGAATTGGTCCGGGACTCGCCAAAAAGATAGTGAGCGTTTTCGGAAGCTCTACCCTTGATATCATAGAACATGAACCTATCAGACTAAGCGAAGTAAAGGGCATTTCAGTGAATAAGTGTGAGGAGATAGCCAATGAAGCTAAGAAAATATTTTCGCTTCGTGTGATAATGTCCTTCCTCTCTCAGTATGATATAAAATCTAAAGTAGCGATGGATACTTACCGCAAATACGGTGCTGATGCTATGGAACTTATCCAACTGAATCCGTATATTCTGTGCGGTGATCTTATAGAACTTGATTTCCGTAAAGCCGATGAAATAGCTCATGATCTTCATATAAGCCGCAATGCGGATAAACGTGTCATTGCGGGTATGCAGTACATAATCAAGGCAAACGCTTCACTTGGACATTCCTGTCTCCCTCTTGATGCACTTCTGTCTAAAACTACTGTAGCGCTCAATGTCAGTGACAAGGAATTCTTTTCCTCCTACAATGCTGCACTTGAAGATAACGAACTTTTTGAGTATGTAAAGCATGACAGGGAATATGTATATCTCCCCGATTATTACTATGCAGAAAGCTTCATTGCTGACCGTATCCACATACTTAAAGATTTCTCGTCTCCTGTAGACTTCGACTACGATCAACTCATAGATATCGAAGAAGAGGAGCATAATATACACTACGAAACCTTACAGCGTCAGGCGATAACTTCCGCTATTTCACGCGGACTTATGATACTAACAGGCGGTCCGGGTACAGGTAAGACAACTACACTCAATGCTATTATCTCCATATTTGAAAAACGCGGGGACAAGGTATTGCTTGCCGCTCCTACGGGACGTGCCGCAAAACGTATGTCCGACCTTACTGGCTATGAAGCCAAAACGATACACCGTCTCCTTGAAGTTGTCTATGATGCAGGAGGACATACTGTGTTCGCTCACAACGAGAACAATCCACTCGACTGCGATGTTCTTGTGATCGACGAGATGTCAATGGTTGATGTCATTCTTTTCGAGAAACTGCTTCGTGCATTAAGGCTTGGCTGCAAACTGATAATGGTCGGAGACAGTGACCAGCTTCCGTCAGTTGGTGCAGGAAATCTCCTGAGAGATCTTGTTGAAAGCAAAACGGTAACTGTTATAAAACTCAAAGAGATATTCCGTCAGGCTCAGCAGAGCTGTATCGTTACCAACGCACACAGGATAGTTTCAGGTGAATTTCCCGACCTTACTCGCAAGGATAGCGATTTCTTCTTTTTCAAGCGCGAGGACTACGCTCAGGCAGTAAAACTTATAGTTGATCTGAATAAGACGAGACTTCCAAAAGCATACAATTACTCCCCTACCGATGATATACAGATACTTACCCCGTCCCGTAAAGGAACAGTCGGTACTATCGAACTCAACAAGGTCCTTCAGAATGAACTGAATCCGCCGTCCGACAGCAAGCCCGAACAGAAAGGTTTTATATATACCTACCGTACAGGCGATAAAGTAATGCAGACAAGGAACAATTACGATATCACATGGAACCGTGACGGCGAACAGGGCGCAGGTATATTCAACGGTGATATCGGCAAGATAACAAGCATCGACCGTTCTGCAATGATAGCAGTTATAGATTTCGACGGCAGGATCGCACGGTATCCTTTTGATATGCTTTCACAGGTCGAACTTGCCTACGCTATCACAGTACATAAAAGTCAGGGCTGTGAGTTTGAAGCTGTCATAATGCCTGTTATGGGCGGATTTGAAAAACTAAGCTACAGAAATCTTCTCTATACAGCAGTTACAAGAGCAAAAAAACTTATGATACTTATTGGTTCGGAAGAAAAAATAAACAGAATGGTTACCAATAACAGGCGTACAAGAAGGTACACCTGCCTTATGAGCATGCTGAGAGAAGCTTGCGGTATAGATGACAATAAACATCTTCAGGAAAAATTCAAGGATATGTGATCGTATCTCATAAAAGAAAGGATTATATTATGGCAAATACAGATATCGGAATAGATTTAGGTACTTCAAATATCGTTATGACCATGGGAACCAAAGGCGTTGTACTCAGTGAGCCTTCGGTCATTGCTTATAATACCCGCACAGAACGTGTTCTTGCAGTCGGCAAGGAAGCCTACGAGATGATAGGCAGAAACCCCGATTACATAGCTGTTGCACGTCCTATAAGCGAGGGCGTTATTTCAGATGATGACCTTACCCACAGTATGATCCGTGAATTCATACTAAAAGTTACGGGACATCAGCTCATAAAGCCGAGAATAATAATCTGCGTTCCCTCATTTATTACGGATATCGAAAGCCGTGCTGTTGTAGAAGCCGCTAAAAGTGCAGGTTCACGCCAGGTATATCTGATACAGGAACCTATTGCCGCTATGATCGGCGCAGGTGTTAACATAACAAAGGCAAAGGGACACATGATCGTTGATATCGGCGGCGGTACTACCGATGTTGCTATCGTTTCTATGAACGGTGTTGTTACTTCTCATACTATAAAAGTCGCAGGCAACTCCATAGACCGTTCGATAATCAAGTATATGCAGAACAAGTACAAGTTCCTTATTGGTGAGATAACTGCTGAAAAGGTCAAGATAGAGCTTTGCAACCTCTACGATCCCAGCGACGAGATAACCTATACAGTAAAGGGAAGAAGTTTACTTAAGGGACTCCCCTCTCAGGTACAACTCAGTGAAAATGAATTGTTCCAAGCTATAGAGGATGATACTTTCGCTATCATGGAGGCTATCCGAAAGGTACTTGAAGATGCTCCCCCCGAGCTTGTAGGAGATATTTACGATAATGGTCTTCTTATGACAGGAGGCGGTGCACTTCTTGGTGGTCTCACTCAGCTTATCAAGCGTACACTCGGCATAAACTGCAATATTGCAAAGGATTCTATCAACTGCGTGGCAAAGGGTACAGGTATGGCATTCGGTAAGATGACTACCCTGCTTGACGGATTCGAGACTGCAACGGTATATAAATACAGATAACGATTATTCTCCCTGTTTTTCAGGGAGATTTTTTTATTTGTGCAAATCGAACAAATTTTCTGTAGAACTATTGTTCTTCAAGTCTTTGTGTGATATAATATATACAGAATATATGTTCGGTGGTGGTTATATGTCCGATAGTTTACGTTCGTTTATTGCTATAGACCTTAAGTCTTTCTATGCCTCCGTGGAGTGTACAGATCATGGTTATGATCCGCTTACGACCAATCTTGTAGTAGCTGATCCTTCTCGTACTGATAAGACTATATGCCTTGCCGTTTCTCCTGCACTGAAATCATTCGGTATTCCGGGACGCCCCCGCCTTTTTGAGGTAATACAGAAAGTCGCACAGGTAAATGCGCTCAGGAGAAATAAAGCTCCCTATCACAAATTCCAAGGATCTTCCTGTATTTCTACAGAACTTTTGTCTGATCCTTCACTTGAACTTAATTATATCGTAGCTCCTCCGAGAATGGCAAGGTATCTTGAGGTCAGTTCCCGTATATACAATATTTACCTTAGACATATTTCTCCCGATGATATACACGTTTATTCCATAGATGAAGTATTTATCGATGCAACAGAATACCTTAAAACCTACAGAATAACTGCTCATGAGCTTGCTATGATGTTGGTAAGGGAAGTGCTTAAAGAAACGGGTATAACCGCTACCGCAGGTATCGGTACTAATATGTACCTGTGCAAGATAGCTATGGATATAGTGGCAAAGCATATGCCTGCAGATAAGGATGGAGTTCGTATTGCAGAACTTGATGAACGTTCATACAGGGAAAAACTGTGGGATCACCGTCCGCTGACTGATTTCTGGAGGCTTGGACGAGGATATGCTGAAAAACTCGAAAAATATGGTATATATACCATGGGAGATATCGCAAGATGCTCTTTGGGACGAAAATACGATATTCTTAATGAGGACCTTCTGTATAAGATGTTCGGAGTCAATGCGGAACTGCTTATCGATCACGCATGGGGTTGGGAAAACTGCCTTATCAGTGACATAAAACAATACAGACCTGAGAGTAGCAGTCTTAGTTCGGGACAGGTACTTAAATGTCCATACAGCTTCCATAAAAGCCGCATCGTTATCCGTGAAATGGCTGATGCACTGGCGCTCGATATGGTGGAAAATAAACTCGTCGCAGATCAGATAGTCATAACAGTCGGTTACGATACCGCAAGTCTGAATACGGGAATAAAATATAAAGGTGATATCGAAACGGACTATTATGGCAGAAAGATCCCCAAAACTGCTCACGGTTCGATAAATCTCGGAGAATATACCTCATGTTCCAATCTTATGATAAAAGCCGTTACTGAGCTTTTTGACAGAATAGTTGATCCCGAACTGATGATACGAAGGATGTATGTAGTCGCAAATCACGTAATACGTGAACAGGATATCCCCGAAGCTGAACCAATTCAGCTGGACTTTTTTACGGATATCATCGAAAAGCAGCGTGAAATTGCACTTCACAGAGATAAAGCCATAAAGGAAAACAGCCTTCAGAAGGCGATAATAAATATAAAAAACAGATACGGAAAAAATGCTTTACTTAAAGGCATGAACTTTGAACAGGGTGCTACCGCGATCGAAAGGAACGCTCAGATAGGCGGACATCTTGCGTGATATCCATATTATTCTACATATAATGCTACTATTTTGGTATTATTTACAACTATGTCCTGAAATGTTGCAATTATCGTTAAAATGCAGTATAATTATTAAGTTGTAAAAAATAATCAAGAAGGTAATAATATGGAGAAAAAGAATAATCAGCTTGGTACAGAATCAGTATCGAAGCTAATGATCAGGTTTTCGATACCGAGTATCATCGGTATGCTGGTCAGTGCATTGTATAATATTGTGGATCAGGTGTTTATCGGACAGTGTGTCGGTACAAACGGAAACGCGGCTACTACTATAGCCTTTCCTTTTACTACTGCTTGTATGTCCCTTGCTCTTCTGTTCGGTATAGGCGGCGCTTCATGCTTTAACCTGACAATGGGACGAGGTGACAAAAAAAGAGCAGGTTACTTTGCGGCTAACGCTATAACTATGCTGATACTCAGCGGTGCTGTTGTATCTGTTATAACTCTGCTTTTCCTGACTCCCCTGCTGAATTTCTTCGGAGCAGACTCGGATTCTCTCCCGTACGCACAGGAGTATGTTCGTATAACTGCAATTGGCTTTCCGTTTCTTATTCTGACGACCGGCGGAGGTCATATAGTACGTGCGGACGGAAGTCCTAATATGACTATGGCATGCAACCTTACAGGTGCAGTAATAAATACGGTTCTTGATGCGATATTCGTAAAATTCATGGGTTGGGGCATGACAGGTGCCGCAGCTGCTACAGTCATAGGACAGGTAGTATCGGCTATAATGGTAATAGTTTATATGCGCGGTTTCAAGACTGTTCCCCTTACGCTCGGACACTACAAGCCGCAGTTTTACGCAGTTAAAAGAGTTGCTTCCATTGGAATGGCTTCATGCTTTAATCAGCTTGCAATAGCTATAGTTCAGATAGTCATGAACAATTCACTGAATCATTACGGGGCACTTTCGATATATGGTGCTTCCGAAGCAAAGGCTTGTTCGGGAATCGCACTTAAAGTAAATATGATAGTATTCTCGATAGTTATCGGTCTCGCTCAGGGTACTCAGCCGATAGAGAGCTATAACTATGGCGCTAAACAGTATGACAGAGTCAGAAAAGCTTACCGTCTTGCAGTATGTGCAGGTATGGCAGTTTCACTCGCAGCATTTGCAGCATTTCAGTTATTCCCGAAGCAGATATTCGCTTTATTCGGCTCAGGAAGTGATACCTACCTTGAGCTCGGTGTAAAATTCTTCAGAATATTCCTTTTCTTCACATGGATAAACTGTCTCCAGCCTATAACATCAACTTTCTTTACCTCTATAGGCAAGCCGATAAAAGGTGTTTTCCTTTCATTAACACGACAGATACTGTTTTTCATACCATTTCTTCTTATACTGCCGCTGTATTTCGGTATCAACGGAATAATATATACAGGTCCTATCGCAGATGTACTGTCCGCTATAGTGGCTATATCAATGGCAGCTTATGAATTCAGAAAAATAAAAGAGCTTGAATCAAAAGAAAAATCATCAGTAAAGGAGTAGTATAATGCTTCAGGATATTCATCCACATAATCTCGATATTGCCTATTCGGCAGACTATCATCCCGACGATAAAAGTATAATCATGCACTATAAAAACGGTAAGGTACTTGCTTGCAGTGATAATGAACATCCATTCCTGTTTTATTCTCAGATAGAAAAACCGCAGAAATGTGTCTATCTCTTTTCTGTGGATGATACAAAGTATTTTCTCGCCGAAGATGAAGATGTTATCGCCCCCCGGAGGTTATATCTATCAGGATATCAAAAAGCTCCGTCACAAGGAAGGTATGCTAAAGGTCAACATAATGGTCATGTTCACTTCTTATCACCTGTGGAGCTGGTATACAAATAACAAGATATGCGGATACTGCGGAGGTAAAACAGTCACAGACTATAACGAACGCGCCCTGTTCTGCAAAAATTGCTGCCGAGTTATATATCCTCGCATAAATCCTGCAGTTATAGTGGGAGTAATAAACGGCGATAAGCTTCTTGTAACAAGATACGCTAAGGACCGTGGTGTGTCTTACGATGCACTTGTTGCCGGCTTTACCGAAATAGGAGAGACATTTGAGCAGACTGTAGCTCGTGAAGTTCATGAAGAGGTTGGACTTAAGGTAAAAAACATCAGATACTACAAGTCGCAGCCATGGGGATATTCAGGAGGTATACTTGCAGGTTTTTACTGTGATCTGGATGAAAGCGAAGAGATCACAATTGACAAAACTGAACTTAGCTGCGCTGAATGGAGAACTCGTGACGAAATAACAGGTCAGCCTGATGAGCTGAGCCTCACAAATGAAATGATGATGCATTTCAAAAACAACATGAAATAAAAACAGCGTATATAAAAAGGGAAGAAACTGCTGAAGTCTCTTCCCTTTTACTTTTCAGATATTCACTGTGATTCGTCAGATGTCATGCGATTGAAGCGTCCTGTTTCATCTGTAAGAAGATTGAAATTATTGGCAACTTCCTTGACTTTCTCTTCTTCACTTAAAAAAGCCTCTACAACAAGTGGATCAAAATGTTTTCCAGAACCTTCCCTGATAATTTTCATTGCTTCGTCAAAAGTAAAAGGATCTTTGTAGCTTCGCTTTGAAACAAGTGCATCAAAAACATCCGCAACTGCCATTACTCGTGCGGAAAGCGGAATATCCTCACCTGCAAGTCCATATGGATATCCTGTGCCGTCCCATTTTTCATGGTGATACGCCGCAAGATTTCTTGCTTCTGCCAGATATCCCGAATTCGGAACAAGCGAAATTGCCTGAGAAATAATATTATGTCCTGCCGTAGTATGCTTCTTCATTATCTCGAACTCTTCATCCGTCAGTCTTCCGGGTTTATTAAGTATAGCATCAGGGACCTGTATCTTTCCAACATCATGAAGCGGCGCTGAATGAACTACATCCGATATGAACTGATCTGTAAGCTCATCGTTATAATATCCCTTCTTACGGAGTGAATTCAGTATTATCTCTGTATAACGGGCTGTTTTGCGTACATGAGCTCCTGTATTCTCGTCACGGCTCTCAACTATATCAGCAAGAACTATGATCAGAGCATTCTGCATCTGAGCAAGTTCCTGAGTCTTTTTCTGAACATCCGCAACGTACTTCATACTGTCATCCGATGTCTTTGCAATAGCGTGATAAAGATTTTCAACTTCATCACCTGTGTGTATTTTCAGATCGTGAATACGTTCAATACTGTTCACACGGGCATTTTCAGTGTCATACGCAAAAGTACCGGTACTTAAAGCGATCGAATTAACAGGAAGTACTATATGATACTCAACGAGCCATCTTACAAAGACGAAAATAAGTATGAAGAACCCAAGGAAGAGTGAAAGCATCTCAACAAAGAATTTGCGCTCAATAGAGCCGATCATGTCCATTGACACATCAGCCGCTGCATAGCAGACACAATTTCCGCTTTTATCAAGAACAGGTTTGTACACTGTAAGAAGCCATCCGAACTGATCGTTTGATATTATAGGATCTATTTCCTTGCCTTCGAGCAGATCCGGGACTAATGGAATGAAAGTTTTATCAAATGAAAGCAATTCACCGTGCTCTGAACCCATATCTTCTCCGTTATCTACATCGAATACTACACGGCAGCCTTCCTTTTCTATTTTGTAGACATAAAGATACTTTATATCATTTGAACTTTCTCTTATCCTTGTGAGAATCTTTTCAGTTTCGATATATCCTTCCGAAGCTTCACCTTTTTTTATGTATTCATCGACCATTTCTGTATCGATAGTACTTGCCGCAATATTTGCCGCTCCTTCGGCTATTTTGATATGGTCCTTAATAAGAGCGTTACGATAAAGCTTCATACTTATGCCTGTAGCAGCAACAGAAACAGCTATCAGAGATATACTAAGTGCAAGCATTATCTTTGTTCTAAGTGATATAACTCTGAAATTAGTCTTTTTAGCAGCTTTAGAGTCTTCTTCGGAAAGCGGAGTCTGCATCCATCCGATAAACCGGCAGCTTCTCTTTAAGGATCCGGGAATAATACGAAGGATTATCAATGCCATGATAACTGAGATAGCCTTATCTAACATGTCAACAAGAACATCGGAAATAATCAGAGCAGTCCGCCCACTCATTATTCCCGTATCATACAGCATGGATTGAAGAATTCCGCTGTCATTCGGTACATCATCAAGATAAATAGGTATAAACGAACCTATTCCGCCGCCGATAAGTGCGAAAACGATGATCGCTGCAATTGTTTTGAGAGGCTTCTTGAAAAATCCTTTTTTTGCGAAATATGAAGCTGTTACGGAAATAAGTACATTCAGAACTCCGTAATACAATGCCGAAGTATCCGATATACTTTTAAATATATTAGTCGAAAAACCAACTATAACACCCGGAAGAATTCCGCCGATTATCGATGCTACGATAGTTCCGACTGTATCGAGATAAAGAGGTGCTCCGCTTTTTTCTGCGATAGCTCCGAAAAAAAGATTAAGAAAAATGCCGATCAGGCACATCAAAGCAGTTATAAGATTCCTCTTTTTTACAGAAAGTATATTATTAGTATTAGAATCACTCATTTGTTTTCCCTCATTAACTGACATTACTATATGTTATATGTCTGTTTATACATTTCTTTATTACATTATAACTCTTAGCTTTCAGTAATTCATCAATTATTTGTTAAAAATGCAAAGAGAATTAAAAAAGTATATAATATACAATAAATTTTCAAACTAATAAAAATCACCGAATCACTGTATTTGATTAAAAAATACAGCCTGACAAGTATCTCCTTTTAGAATCGGAGTTCAAACCTGTCAGGCTGAAATAATATTATCGCTTATTTAAGAAATCCGTTGATTATCTGCTCTTCGGCTTCTGCTTCTGTAAGTCCAAGAGTCATCAGTTTTGTAAGCTGTTCACCTGCGATTTTTCCAATAGCTGCTTCGTGAACAAGTGCAGCGTCTATGTTATTGGCTTCCAGTGAAGGCACTGCAAGTATTCTTCCGTTATCCATAATGATAGAGTCACACTCTGTATGACCGCTGCATGCTGCACTTCCTACAATACACAAATCAAGCTTCTGATAAGAGCTGTCTCTTGCTACTGAACGTGAAACTATGTCTGCACTCGAACCGTCCCCATTAAGTTCAACCTTATATGTACTGAAAGCTTTCTGCTGACCGTGAGTCATAAGTCTCTCACGTATAATAAGCTTTGCATCTTCTTTAAGTTCGGCAATGGTGGAACGATCAGTAGAATCTACACCCTTAATCTGTACCATTTCCATTTCCATTGTACTTCCGCAGTCCATATGAACTTCTGTAACAGGATCAAGGATACGTTTTCCGCTTCCGTCGCCTGAGCCATAGTGTTTTTCTACGTATCTGATGCGGGAATTCTTGCCGATGAAGAATCTGTGTATACCGTTGTGCTGAGAATCCTGATTGCCGCAGTTGTCAATTCCGCATCCAGCAACAATCAATACGTCACAATCGTCCTCAACAAAGAAATCGTTGTATACCGTTTCCTTGATACCGCTTTCACTGAGAACTACGGGGATATGTACACTTTCGTTCTTTGTGCCCTTCTTTATGGTAATATCGATACCATTTCCCTCTGGCTTGGACTGGATATCAATATTTGCAGTAGTGTTTCTGCCTACGGACTGTCCGTTTGCTCGAAGGTTATATGCGCCCTCGGGAACGTCATGAAGATCAGCAACTTCCTGAAGAAGTCTCTTCTGTACAGCATCTATTTCTTTCATTTCAGAACCCTCCCTTAAGATAGCTTTTTACAGAGATCAGAAGCATATTGCGTTCCGATTATTTCAGGAAGTATCTTTTCCTTTGTTCCCTGCTTTATTATCTTACCGTCAGCAAGAACAATTATCTCGTCTGCAATATTGAGTATACGCTCCTGATGAGAGATAACTATTATAGTTCTGTTGCTGTCAGATGACTGCATCTTCTCGAAGATGCGTATGAGGTTATTGAAGCTCCAGAGGTCGATACCTGCCTCAGGTTCATCGAATATGGCAAGCTTTACATTTCTTGCGAGTATGGTTGCGATTTCAATTCTTTTGAGTTCTCCGCCTGAAAGCGAAGCATTAACCTCACGCTTTATATAGTCCTTTGCACAAAGTCCGACTTCTGAAAGATACTCGCAGCCCTCTGAGAGCGAAAGGCTTTTTCCTGCGGCAATATTGAGCAGATCAAATACAGTTAGTCCTTTGAATCTTACAGGCTGCTGAAATGCAAAACCTATACCGAGCCGTGCACGTTCGGTAATATTCATATTTGTGATATCTGTACCGTCAAAAATTATATTTCCGCCTGTAACGTTTTCGATTCCCACAATCAACTTGGCGATGGTGGATTTACCTCCACCGTTAGGACCTGTGATTACTATGAATTTATTATCATCAAATTTAAGACTTATATCATTTATTATATCAACAGTTTTGCCTTCGTTTTCAGCACTGAATGATATGTTTTTGATTTCAAGCATGATAAAACTCCTCTCTTGCTTTATACTTATATAATTATACACTTATGTAACGAAAAAATCTGTTGCTATTGCAACAAATAAACCTCGGTTAACGAAATAATATCACCATAAAAAACGGCAGTTTAAAACTGCCGCATTATATTTACTTAACTGCAAAATAAATAAGTACCAGTATTCCGAGTATTATTCTGTACCAGCCAAATGCCTTGAAATCGTGTTTTTTGATGTAGCTCATAAGGAACTTGATAACAAAAAGTGATACAAGGAATGCAACTATCATACCTGTTGCAAGTATTGCTATCTCATGTCCGCTGAATCCTCCGTCGTACTTAACAAGTTTAAGAAGACTTGCACCGAACATTACAGGTATTGCAAGGTAGAATGTGAACTCAGCCGCAACAACTCGGGATATACCTATGAGAAGTGCTCCGACTATTGTAGCACCCGAACGTGAAGTTCCGGGGAAAACAGCTGCGAGCACCTGGAAAGCACCAATAATGAGTGCCGACTTGTATGTAAGTCCGTCAATAGAGTTAACTTTAGGCGTTCTGTTCTTGTTCCAGTTTTCAACAATTATGAATGCTATACCGAATACGATAAGAGCAATTGCAACAACCCACGGATTATAGAAATGTTCATCTACCCAGTCATCAAGAATAAGTCCGATAACTGCGGCAGGAAGACATGCCACGATAACCTTGAACCACATAACGAATATATCGGTCTTTATCATTTTTCCGAATGGTGTTTTGTTAAGCGGAGCGTTGTTGTTTTTTCGTCCAAAGGGCCACAGTTTTTGCCAGAATATGACAACTACAGCAAGTATTGCTCCAAGCTGTATGACGACATCGAACATTTCCTTGAATTCGGAACTTACTTTCAGCTTTAGCAATTCGTCAACAAGAATAAGGTGACCCGTACTGCTTATTGGCAGCCATTCTGTAATACCCTCGACTATACCGAGGATTATGGCTTTGATTATCTCTGACATTTCATTAATTATCCTTTCTTAAGTAAAATACCAGTTAATTATATCACATATTTATACCTGTGTCAACTTTATAAGCTTGAATTTTCTCTTTGAAATTGTCAAAGTTCCGTTTTTTTTCAATTTTGCTATCTCACGCTGAAGCGCACTCCTGTTAACGCAGAGATAATCCGACAGCGCAGTAGTGGAAAATGGAATCTGAGGAACCTTACCTAAGGGTGTATTGTCCTCAGTTATCTGTAAAAAACTGATGAGTTTGTCCTCAATGGAACGCTGACTCAGCACCTCGATTCGTTCACTGAGAGATATGAGCTTTTCGGACATGAGCTTCAGCAGATTCTCAACAACACGTGAGTGGCATGAGCACGCGTTTTCACAGCGCTTCAGTATCTCCTCACGCCTGAAGAACATTATCTCACAGTCTGTATCGGCAAATATCTGTATTACATTTCTATGAGAACCTGAAAAAGTAAAGAATTCACCGAAAACTCCCTGTTCATTAAGAGTTTCGATAATTGTCCTTACTCCATTGATATCATATCTTACAAGACAAGCCGAACCTTTCAGTATTATACCAACTTTACCTCTGAAATCGGACAAATCAGCAATACAGCTCCCCGAGCGGTACTTCTTTATCTCTGTATTGAAACATGTTATTATTCTTTTACAGTCTTCATTATCTATCCCACTGAAAAGGATGTTATTTTCTGGTAACATAAATTTCACTCCTTGTTGCAATTGCAACAGTATTTTTTACATTTCTATGATACAATATACTCAAACAAAAGTCAAGTGTTTTGTTGGTTATTTTTTTGGAGGTGTTCTTAATGAAGGTCAACGTTATAGGTGAAAAGATCTCTCAGCAGGAGATCGATGCGTATATTGACTATGGAAAGAAAAAATACAGTGATAAGGATATCACAGAAATGACTGTAAAAACTGACGGCGATTATGTTGATCTGCAGTTCAAATTTGCTGATATTCCCTTTGACAGAATAAGAAGGATCACAGGCTATCTTGTGGGAACTCTCGACAGATTCAATAACGGCAAGAGAGCTGAGGAGCACGACAGAGTTAAACATACGGTATAAGATGCAGGGAGCTTGCTCCCTCGAAGTCTATATAAAAAATTTTTTAATAATCGGAGGTAACTATTATGGCAAAGTTTGTATGTTCAGTATGCGGCTATGTTCACGAAGGAGATGCACCACCTGAGAAATGTCCTCAGTGCGGAGTTCCTGCATCAAAGTTCAACGAAGTAAAGGAAGAGGGCGAACTCGTTTTCGCTTGCGAGCACGTTCTCGGTGTTGCTAAGGATTGCAACGATGCTGAAATATTAGAGGGACTTCGTTCAAACTTCAACGGCGAATGTTCAGAAGTAGGTATGTACCTTGCAATGGCAAGAGTTGCATACAGAGAAGGCTATCCTGAGATCGGCGCATACTGGGAGAAGGCTGCTTATGAAGAGGCAGAGCATGCTGCAAAGTTTGCTGAACTTCTCGGCGAGATCGTTTCCGACTCTACAAAGGTAAACCTTGAAAAGAGAGTTGCTGCAGAGCATGGCGCTACAGAGGGTAAGCTTCAGCTTGCTAAGAAGGCTAAGGAGCTCGGTCTTGATGCTATCCATGACACAGTTCATGAAATGGCTCGTGATGAGGCTCGCCACGGTAAGGCTTTTGCAGGTCTTCTTAAGAGATATTTCGGCTGATAAGTATACATTTAAATAATATGAGGGACTTCTTTAACGGGAGTCCCTCTTTTGTGTTATACGATATTGTTCTTTATTGCAAAAACTGCCAGCTGAGTTCTGTCCTTAAGATTTAGCTTGTCCAGAAGTCTTGATATACCGTTTCTTACTGTACCTTCCGCAAGAAAAAGCTTTGATGCTATTTCCTTATTATCGCAGCCTTCACATATAAGACGCAAAAGATCAGTCTCACGTTCGGTTAGATCGAAGTTTTTTGGCGGCTGCTGTACAACAACGTCCTGCTTTATCGATCGGAATATGTTGTCGCAGAATACGTTTATACCGCCGGCTACAGCCTTTATTGAATTGATTATCTTTTCGTTATCCATCTCTTTGAGTATATATCCGTCCGCACCGCTTGAAACTGTTTTATCAACGGTCTCTTTGTCGTCAAATGTAGTCAGGACCAGTACTTTTATATCCTCAAAATTGTCCTTTATCTTCCTTATGCCGTATCCGCCGTCATATTCAGGCATCCGCATATCCATAAGCACCACATCGGGATGCAGACGAATACATAATTCATAGGCTTCCTTTCCGTTTGAAGCCTCCCCTATTACGTGTATTCCGCTATCCTGAGAAAGAACTGCTTTTAGTCCGCTTCGCAGTATAGGTATATCATCGGCTATAATTACATTTATCATATTTTCACTCCTTTATTTACCGGTATTTTTATAACAGTTGAAAAACCCTCTCCTTCAACTGACGAAAATCTGACAGTTCCTCCGAGTTTTTCTGTACGTTCCCTTATTCCTCTGAGTCCATTGTTCTCGTGTATCTCACCGCAGCCTTTACCATTATCGAGTATATACAGTTCCAGTCTGTCATCAAGGAATTTAAGAATGACATCTATCCTGCTTGCCTCGGAGTACCTCACTGTATTAGTAACAGTCTCACGAAAACTGTCATATACTTCTCTTATACAAAACGAATATCGCTCGTCCTCCGTACCCTGTATGCACAAGTCTGTTTCAGTATTTCTCAGAGCGTCAAGAACAGTCCTGACCGCACCCGTTATACTAGTCATGAAGCTGTCCTCACGCAGATTATTTATGGTACATCTTAGCTGAGTAACACCGCTTCTTGAAAGTCCGTCTATCTCGGAAATGTACTCCTGAGTTTCGGAAATATCGGTGTTCTTATCTGAGATTCGCTGCTTAAGTATCCTTGCAAGGGAACTAATCATCGTGAAAGTATGTCCCGCAGAATCGTGCATTTCCTGAGCTATCCTGTTACGTTCCTGTTCGAGACTCAACTTCTTTTCAGCAGCTGCAAGGTCATAGAATTCGGTTATATCATTTATCGTAACCACTTTTGCGACCTTGTTTCCGCTTTTCTCACACACATCAGAGAATACTACATTGTAGTACTCCGCACCGATATGTATATCCGCTGACTTCTTTGAATCTGTATCGCTTTCAGTATATCTGCCGAGAACTTCACAAAAACTGCTATAATCATTATACTGTCCTTCAAGGAATTTCTCCGCATATTTGTTTCTGAACGACATTACGCCATCATTATCGAATACAAGCACTCCGCTTTTTATGTTATTAATAGTGTCGTTAATAGCGATTCGGTTGATGTTCAGAAGTCCGTATCTGCTGAGTGCGAGAATTATCATCAATCCCGAAAAAGCGAAAAACAGAGGAGTAAGTTCGATACCGATATCTATGACATGTGTCAGTGTCAGTGTATTTATCGCAAGCGGAACAGCTGTAGAGAGTGTAAGCAGAGCCGCCTGACTTGTAGTCTGTTTGCTTTTCTGTGTCTGCTTAAGGCATAGAAGAGTTATTCCCAAGATTATGCAAACGTAATAAATGATCTGGAAAACATAAAACAATACTGCATACTCTATATGTCCGAATTCAAACATTGAATAATACAGTCCGTGTATAGGATTTGAGAGTACGATAAGGACTGCTGAAACCGATATGACAGGCAGTACGTACATAAGCTGTTTGTATTTTGTTCCTATTCCGGAAAATTCAGCCGAAAACATAAGCCATAGCGGTCCGAAGAAAGCTATTCCGACGTTTCCTATGAGATAGCTTATCCAGAGCTGATGTGTACTTTCGGAAAACAGGATAAGGAACTGTGAAATAAGCCAGACAACTACAGAACACTGACAAAGTACGAAAATACGTGTCATTTTGTTATTATTGCCCTTTCTTATTACCCATGTAAGAGTACCGCTCATACAAACAAGTCCGATAAGGAGCAGTATGACCGAAAATGCAGTTTTTACCATATCTCACCTCCTGATATTATAGATAATTATACCACATTCCTTTTGATTTGTAAATGATTCTTTGATTAAAAGCAAAAGGAGCGCTAATGCACTCCCTATACTCCATATTTGATTTTGATACGTCCCAGTTTTTCACCGAAAGGTTTGGCAAGTAAAGCCAGAAACAGTATATTTGATATCATGTATGAAAGTGTGTATGGAATTGCTGTTACGAGTGCTGACAGATACAATCTGGTATCAAATCCGTTATTATACCACAGTACGGTCCAAATATCCATGATAAAAGAGTAAGCTATACCTGCTGCTGCCCCATAGATCAGAAGAAGCAACTTGTTACGTTTAAGCGGTTCGGAAAGAAATCCTGCTATTAGCCCGATAAGTCCCCATGCAAGCATCTGGAATGCAGTCCAGGGACCGTGCCCAAAGTAGATGTTTGAAAGTATGGCAGTCATTGCACCTACAAGGAAACCTGATTCTCCGCCGAGATACAAGGCTGTTATTATTGTAAGTGCTGTTATTGGCTTAAGAAACGGAATAAACCTGCCAATAAAACAAAGTGCGGTCATGACCGCGGTAATAACAAGCCTTCTTGTACCGACCGATTTTTTTTCAAATCCTGAAATAAAAACCATTAGCGCAAAGAAAGCTGCTGCAAGAGAAATAATTATATGTTTTTTCCTGTCAAATGCGATAGAACCGAAAAGCGCCAATGCAGGTATCACGAAAAACGGGACGGCTATGCGTATAAAACTGCGTACAGAACGATTCTTTATTACTATCATCCCGTTCTCCTTCCGTTTATCGTGCAGATCTCGACTGCATCTTCAAGAGTGACAATTTTATCGTAGACTCCTCGTGTTATCCTGCTTATAGCTGTAGTATAAAAAGTGTTCTCTGAGAAAAATTCATCAGGCGTTCCCGAAGCGGCTATACGTCCATTGAAAAACATTGCACATCTGTCACTTGACATTGCTGCAAATTCAACATCATGGGTAACTGATACAACAGTAACATTTTTTTCTTTAAGATCATGAAGAACTCCTGATATTTTCTGCTTTGCAGCTGCATCAAGTCCCTTTGTCGGTTCATCAAGCAAAAGGAGATGCGGATTGGCTGCAAGCACTTTTGCAAGAGCAAGAAGCTGTTGTTCGCCGCCTGAAAGATCATATGGATGCTTTTCAAGCAGGTAAGAAAGATCAAATGGCAGACTTTTAATATCTGTACCCGAATCATCAAGCTCCTCTCTTACAGTATTTTTAAGAAATACAGTCTGGACGTCCTGCGGAAGCATCGCAAGGCAGTTCCTGTAAAGTGAACGATTTTTGTATTCTTTGGTTTTCTTTCCGAAAATACGTATCTGTCCGTTGTATATCTTAACAAGATCAGCTGCCGCTTTCAGAAAAGTTGTCTTACCTGCGCCGTTTCCGCCGAGTACGCTGAAAAGTTCTCCCTTATATACCGTAAGATCGAGTCCTTTGAGAATATCCCGTGAATCTCTGCTGTATCTGAAGGAAACGTCCTTGAATTCCAGAGCTTTTTCATCGCTGTGTCCGTATTTTCTCTGAGGCAGTGCTCTTACTTCATTTTTGTAATTGGACTCAATATAATCCTTGCCTTCTCTTATCGTCAGCGGTGATTCACAGCCGTTTTCAAGCTTATAGTAAAGCCGGGCAGCAGAAGGCATTCCCAATTGTACCTGCGGTAACTCTTTTATATATGGTGCTGCTTTTTTCGGTTCATCAAAGTAAACTACCTTACCTTTATCCATTACCATAAGTCTGTCGCAAACGGGAACAAGTTCTTCAAGGCGATGTTCAGATATTATTATCGTTATCGAAAACTCACGGTTAAGACGTTTAAGTGCAGCAATAAATTCAGAAGCTGCGATAGGATCAAGCTGTGAAGTTGGTTCGTCCAGTATAATGATATCAGGATGAACTGCAAGTATAGACGCAAGATTAAGAAGCTGTTTCTGTCCGCCTGAAAGTTCTTCCGTGTTCTTTTCGTACCACTCCGACATTCCGAAGTAACTTGCTACTTCAGCTGTGCGTCTTGCTATTTCATCACGTTTAAATCCGAGATTTTCAAGTCCGAAAGCAAGCTCATGCCAGACTTTATCCGTAACTATCTGCTGTTCAGGCCTCTGCATAACAAAACCGATTGCTGAGGCTGATGTTCTTTCATCAAGTTCATCAATATTTTTTCCGTTGTACTCTATCACGCCCTTTTTTTCACCGAGAGGCGTAAGTTCGCGTTTGAGCATACGAAGAAGTGTAGTCTTTCCGCTGCCTGTAGCTCCGCAAAGTACAATGAACTCTCCCCTGCTGACAGAAAAAGTTATATCATCCAGAGCTTTGTTTCCGCACTGCGGATATGTGAAGTTCAGACCTTTGACATTAAGTATTTCCACCTGATATTCCCCCTTATCTCTATATATACAGGAAGCATCAGCAATATCCCGTACGCGATCGATCCGATAAGACCGATCGTATTACGTCCCGAATAAGAAATCGACGGATAAAAATTGAAATCAAGATGTCCTGAAGCGCTAACGTAAATTACAATGATAAACAGCAATATATCGGTAATAAGCAAAATGATATCGCTTCTTCCGAATCGGTAGTCCGAGAAGTTGGTTCTTTTACCTGTACCGTAACCTCTTGCTGACATACTGTCCGCAGTTGTTATGCCGTTTTCAAGTGCCCATGTAACTACGATCGAGAAAACCCTCATGTTGCTCCTGATATCATCTATGATATTGTCATCGCTGTATAGTCCCATTGCCTTCTGTGCATCCTTTACTCGCTCTGCCTGATTGCGGAACATCGGTATAAACCTGAGTGCCATTGATAAGATCAGGGACAGTTTAGGCGAGAAGATACCGAAAACGTAAAGCAGTTTATCGCTCGTCATTATCTGAGTGAACGACCTGAACCAGTAAAGGACGCCTACGATCATCATTGCTGAGTTGATACCGTAGAGAAATGCTTCCAGCGTTACAGGATTGTTATTGATGACAAAAAGTACTGTTACTCCGTTATGTGAAACAAGCGGATTTGCAATTGCAAGTATTACGAATAACATGGCGAAAAACAGGTGCGACCTGATATGCTTCTTTCCGTTTCGTATAATATAAAAAAGGATACCGGTGATAAACGTCAGAAAAACAACAACAGGATGAACACTGAACATGGCTATTACAATGACTGATAAAAAGAAAACGGTTATTACAAAAGGTTCGTATTCTTCAAATCTACGCATTCTACTTTTCCTCCAGATCGTAACCGAGTTCACAAGTATACAGCCATTCTATCTCATCACCGTCTTTAAGGATGTACTCTCCGCAGTTGACTGAGGGTGAAACGCCGTTTACGTGGTATATCCAACCCGACAACTCCCCGTACTGCATTTCATAGAGATAGTTTATAGCGGAAATATATACCATTCCATGTGCATTTCCCGCACTTCCCGAGTTCTCGACCTGTATTCCATAAACCTGAGCGGCTTCGTTAAGGATATCATAGACTGTATCGCCCTCTTCGATATCAAATGAAGTAACGTCAAGGATAGTTCCGTCCTCGGGAATGTACTCCGAATCTGCCTTATCTTTTATAGTATCGCATCTAATCGACAGTGTGACCGTCCCCACAGAGTCCGTTTTGACGGTAGATGCTCCATTATAATAATCACTTGCAGACTGAATATCGGTGAAATGGATAAAAGCTATTACGCCAACTGTAACTGCTCCAACTGCAATAAAATTCTTCGGATGACGTTTTCCAGCAGCAAATAATACTGCGCTTATGAGAACTGCTGCTCCGCATGTTATGAGCATAGCGATACCTTTGTAACCTCCGCTTCCTGTGTTTGGCATAATTGAAGAAGTTACAATACTGTTTGTGCGGAATGTTGTGTTTGTTGAAGTTTTTGCAGTGAAATTCAAAGATGTTGTATTTACAGTTGCAAGAGTACTCTGATAAGAAGAGCTTACTAATGTAACTGATGAGCTAACAGTTGTCGGTGAAGTTTTTTCCGTTTTTGCCGTTGTTGAATGAACCGATTCCTGGGGTTTTTCATCGCCTGATGCATCCGTTTCAGATACAGTTACTTCACTGCTGTCTGTATTCCGGGGTTTGTCTTTAATATCACTGTTTTTATCCTGAACAGTTTTCTTTCCGTCACCTGTATGGTCATCCATTACATAAAGCGGACTCTTGCCTTCGGACATACGAATATATGATACAAGCGAATACATTGCCTGAACAGTTGCACTTTCATTCTGAGGTCCACCAAGTGTGTGACAGAAGCTTCCGTCAGCGTTTCTGAACTTAAGAATACCGTCAATAACTGTATTACCGTTTTTTATGAATCGTTCATCAGCCTGACAGTCAACTCCCATTGAAGAAAGCGCCAGAAGTACCTGTGCCGCACTTTCGGGATTATCTGTGCCAAAGCTTGTATAACCTCCATCATCGTTCTGTTGCGAAGACAGGAAATCGAATCCTCGTTCAACTGCATCATATACGTCCTGACGTTCAGCGTGTGGAGCGAGGGCAGTTATCGTCATAGCGGTAACGTCGATATCACCGTACTTGCCCATTATAGCCCAACCGCCGTCCTCAAACTGAGACGAAAGTAGTTCATTGACAACAATGTCCGTATCGTACAGGTTTCCCGTAAATCCATTGTTAAGTAAATGAAGTCCATATATCCAGCTCATAAGTCCGAGCTGATCGATCGAATCGTCTATAGTACGTGATATATACTCATTTGTACTGCCGGAAGCTATAAGTGCAAGTGCAAGTTTTTCCCTGCCTGTAGCTGAAGATACATTCGTATTTTCAGCATATCTTTCCAGTGCATCACGGTAAGAAGACATATCATAGCTTCCGTACTGAGCGATAGTTATTGCATACCACTCAGATGAAGTGCCTGCGCCGTTTGTGACAGGTCCGTCAATCCAATCCTGTATGTCAGTGTTTCCGCTTTCATCAAGCTTATATGAAACGATACCGTCGACGAGGGATCGTATCTCATCGACGGTATGCTCTGATGCGGATGCGTTCATTCCGACGCATCCAATGCACATTAAAAATACAGTAAATATTATTACGGACCTTCTGAGAAAATTATTCCTCATTGCGGCGTCTTGATACTAAAAATGCAGCTGAGGATACACCGATAACTGCCATTACTGCGCCTACGCCGTTGTCGCCTGTCTTAGGGCTTGATGACTTTGAAGTAGTCTTGGCTGTAGTTTTGGCAGTTGTCTTTGCAGTGGTTTTAGCTGTTGTAGTTGTTGTGGTTGCTGCTTCTGTTGTAGCCTCTGTAGTTTCAGCTTCTGTAGGCGCTTCAGTCTCCGGCTCTGTAGGAGCTTCTGTAGCTTCCTGTACTTCGCCTACTACTGCAACAGATACAGGTGCAACGAGATTGAGTGTCTCGGATTTTGCGCTGATTATGTATTTTCCGTCATTGTCGATCTTTATTGTTACATTACCATCCTTATCTGTAACAAAGTCAGTTGTTTCACCGTTTAATGTGATAACTGCTCCCTCAACTGCTTCGGAAACAGGGTTGCCGTCCGGACCGAATGAGATATGCTGGAGATTAAGAAGAATATCTGAGCCTGCATCATATTTATGATCAGCTACATCAAAGAAGCTGTATGTATCGGAATATGTTTTTGTATCTGAGTATATGTAACCATTGAGATAATCGTCATTTTTTATCTCATCATTAAGTGACATTGCCATGTTGTTGTTGAGATAGAAACCATAGCTTCCTCCGTTCTCAACGCCCCAGAGCTTATCAAGCCATACTCCTGTATCAACTGCATGTGATGCATAACCTGCTTCTGCTCCGCCTTCAAAGAATTTATCATGAGTTGTGATAAATGCATCATTTATGGTGAGCTTACCGTCGTTATCTGCGTCAGAAACAAATACTTCTTCCTGTGCAACTACGATAGCACCCTTGTCATCGACGATGCTGACCTTGACGTTAACTGCATTATCTTCTGCAAATGCGTTTGTTCCTGCAAGCGATGCTGCCATTATAGCGGCAGCTGTAAAAGTGATCAATTTTTTCATTACATACCTCTCCTTAATAACATGGAAACAAATACGCTGAAGAATTTGTCAGGATGTACCCTGTACAAAAAGAAAAGCTTTTTTGCTGTACACAAAAAAGCGCTATTCCGCTGTAAAAACATCGGAACATAAAAATATACGGCTGCGCTTTTCGTTTCCAAAAACGTTTTGACCTGCTTTGTCTGACGAGCGACCCGACTCATGCATACGCACTCACGGTAGTGAACGCTGCGACGGATTTTCACCGTACTTCCCTCTTTCAGACAGCTTTTTTAATAATGTAAATTATAGCACCATTTTTCAGCGCTGTCAAGCCTGAAAATCCCTCTTATGGGATTATTTGCGTAATTTGTTGATTTATAATAAAAAGAGTACAGCTATACCGTACTCTTTTTAGGTTATTCCTCATTACCAAGCTCATCAAACATGTTGATCATCGTCGGATTGTCCTTAGCCAGCGATTTGATCGTGAGCTGTGACTGTGCCTTATCATTGGCAAGTCTCAGATTATTCAGGGACTTCTGAAGATTATCCTTAACCTTGTTCAGATGATCTATAGTCTTGTCGATCTCTTCTATAGCTGTGTTGAACTGCTTTCCTGCAAGATTATAATTTCTCGAAAAATCGGTCTTGAATTTATCGATACGCTCTTCAAAGTGAGTGATATCTATTTCCTGATTCATCTTTTCAGCAAGAAGACGTTTATACTCCATAGAATTCAGAGCTGCATTTCTAAGTACAGTTATCATTGGTATGAAAAACTGCGGACGTATAACATACATTTTCTCGTAATCGTATGAAACATCGACAATACCCTGATTGTAGAGCTCACTGTCAGCTTCAAGCATGGAAACAAGGACCGCGTATTCGCACTTTTTGTTTTTCCTGTCCTTGTCAAGCTTTGCGAAAAAGTCCTCATTCTTGTGCTTTGTAGCAGTTGTATCCATTTCGTTTTTCATTTCAAACATAATGGATATAAGTTCGTTGCCGTTTTCGTCCTTTTCACGATATATATAGTCTCCCTTGCTGCCTTCCTTTACATCGTTGTCCTTACCGAATTCAGCGTTTCTGAAAGCAGTGGCTCTGATCATATTAAAGGAGTTCTCGCAGTGCTGTTCAAGCGTTTCACCTATCATTTTTGTGGACATTTTTGTTTTAAGATCCTTATAATAGTCGATACTCTCCTGCTGAAGTTTAAACTTAGCCTCATATTCGGCTTTCTGTGCAATAAGGCGGTTTTCAACTTCTGATACAGCGGTTTTCAATTGAAGTTCATTTTTTGCAGCAGCATTATCTTTCTCCATGTTAAGGCGTAGTATTTCTTCACGTTTGCTGCTGAGTTCTCTTTCGGCATCAGACAGCAGTTTGTCATACTTCTGTCTTTCAGCATTTAAAGCGTCATTAACAGCTATGGTTTTGTCAGCATCCTTCTGTTCTATTGCAGCTTTTGCGCGTTCAAGCTCAATATTAAGCCTGCTTATCTCTTCATTCTTTGCAGATACAGCCTTGCCGACTTCCGCGGTCTGATTTGCAGCAGCAGACTCCGCAAGATTTTTAAGTTTTTCTTCAAGCTTTACTATCTCACTGTCTTTTTCGGCAACGGCCTTCTGTACTTGATTGTCGAATTCAAGTTCTTTCTGTCCGATCTCCGCTTTAGCCTTTGCTAATTCGATATTCAACTTATTTATTTCGTCGTCCTTTTCTGCCTTGGCTTCGCTTAATTTCAGTTCAACTTCTTTTCGACGATTTTCTTCCAGCATTTCAAGCTGCTTGTGTACTTCCTTGTCAAATTCCTTAGTGCGGACCTGATTCATTATATCAGCGTAACCCGAATTATCAAGTTCAAAAGACTTTCCGCAGTGTGGACAAATTATCTCATTCATATGATTTCCTCCCTTATGGGTATATATTTATATAGTATATTATAGGACAATCTGTCCTAAATGTCAAGCATTATTTAATCCGAGCTGCCAGAAGGCAACCGCACTCGCAGCTGCAACGTTAAGAGAGTCAACACCGTGCGCCATTGGTATGCATACTGTATAATCAGCTGTATTTATCGTGTTGTTTGAGAGTCCGTCACCTTCAGCGCCAAGTATGACAGCAAGTTTTTCTTCGGACATAAGATTCCTGTCATTGATATTTACCGAATCTTCACGAAGTGCCATTGCTGCTGTTCTGAAACCAAGTCTGTGAAAGAAATCGGTATCAACGGTATCGGAATCAAGATAAGTCCATTCGATCTGGAAAACTGTTCCCATACTTACACGAGTCGAACGTCTGTAAAGAGGATCACAGCATCCTTTTGTAAGAAGAACAGCTTCCATATTCAGTGCAGCTGCCGATCTGAATATTGCTCCTATATTAGTGGGATTAACTACGTTTTCAAGTACAGCAATACGGGTTTTATTACGGCAAAGTTCTTCTACGGAAGAAAGTTTTTTTCTCCTGAAAACACAAAGAGCACCTCTGATAAGCTTGAAACCCGTAAGCCTTACTATAGTGTCCGTATCTCCTGTATATAAAGGTATGTCTCCGCACAGTTCAAGCAGTCCGTCATTATCACGGCTGATATCATCACGCTCCATAAGCAGCGATATGGGTTCATAACCTGCATTAAGTGCGCGGATTATAACTTTAGGGCTTTCCGTAATAAAAACTCCCTCCTGCGGTTCAAACCAGTGCAGAAGTTGAGGCTCAGAATTACATGAAAAGAACTGTAATCCAGGAGCATTAATATCATTTATTTCTCTTATTTCAGGCATAATTATCCTCCGTCTTTCCAAAATATAATTGGTATAAATATATTATAACATATATATCACCTATCATCAAGAAAAAATATTCAGAAAAGGTATTGACAAACCGATAATTGGGTGATATAATATATACATATCAAACAGATAGGAAATATGGGTATAAAAATCATGTATAAGTCAAGGAGATGTATACTATGTTTATTTATTCTTCACGATGTTGGCACTAACTCTGACAAAAGCTCACATCATTTAAAAAATATTTCAAAAGGAGTTAATTATTATGGCTATTTATAAGAATATAACAGATCTCATTGGAAATACACCTATTCTCGAATTAACAAATACAGAGAAAAACAACGATCTTGAGGCTACTATCCTCGCAAAATTAGAATATTTCAATCCCGCAGGCAGTGTCAAGGACAGAATCGCCAAGGCTATGATCGATGACGCAGAATCAAAGGGACTTCTCAAAGAAGGAAGCGTTATTATAGAACCTACAAGCGGCAATACAGGCATCGGACTTGCTTCTGTTGCAGCTTCACGCGGATACCGTCTTATCATCACAATGCCTGAGACCATGAGCGTTGAGCGTCGTAATCTGATGAAGGCATATGGTGCAGAACTCGTTCTTACTGACGGCTCAAAGGGCATGAAAGGTGCTATCGCTAAGGCTTCTGAGCTTGCTGAGGAAATTCCTGACAGCTTTATCCCCTCTCAGTTCACAAACCCTGCTAACCCTGCTATCCATCAGAAAACTACCGGCGTCGAGATCTGGGATGCAACTGACGGAAAAGTTGATATTTTCGTTGCAGGCGTTGGTACAGGCGGTACACTCAGCGGTGTAGGTGCATACCTTAAGTCCAAGAATCCTGATGTAAAGATAGTTGCTGTAGAGCCTAAGAGCTCGCCTGTTCTTTCTGAAGGCAAGGCAGGTCCGCATAAGATACAGGGAATCGGTGCAGGCTTTGTTCCTGATACTCTCAATACAGAGATATATGACGAGATCATTACTGTTGAAAATGAAGACGCATTCGATACAGGCCGTTCGATAGCAAGAAGTGAAGGCGTTCTTGTCGGTATTTCATCAGGTGCAGCAGTATGGGCTGCTATACAGCTTGCAAAGCGTCCTGAGAACAAGGGTAAGACTATCGTAGCGCTTCTTCCTGATACAGGTGAGCGTTACCTGTCAACTCCTATGTTTGAATAATAATAGTAAAGGGACTGAATCATCAGTCCCTTTTTTATATATTGTTTTATATGCAGTAATCGAATCCGCTCTGTTCGGATATCTTTTCAACTATCTCGCTTATTGAGATATTATCAAGATAATCTGTTATTGTCTTGAAAAGACCTTCCCATATATATAATGTAGAACAACTCTCCTGTCTCGGACAAGTGTTCGGATTATCGTCAAGACATGATACAGGCGCAAGGCTTCCTTCTGTTGCTCTGAGTATATCACCTACACTCAGCTGCTCGGGAGATTTTGCCAGCGCATATCCGCCTTTATTTCCGCGATTAGTACGCAGAATACCGCTTTTATTCAGCATCGGCACTATCTGTTCCAGGTATTTTTTTGATATTTCCTGACGCTCTGCAATATCCTTAAGTGAAACGAAACCGTCATCCTGATGAAGGGCGAGGTCGATTATCATACGAAGAGCGTATCTTCCTTTTGTTGAGATCTTCATAGCTGTTCTCCTTATAATGATGTTATAATACTATTATACCATAGGTTTAATATGTTTTCAAGTCTTTTCTTGGAAAAAAGTCGATTTTTTAAAGAAAACGGGACTCTGTCAGCGGATAATCGCTTACAGAGTCCCGAATTTATATAACTATATCATGTTTTTATGGATTTGGTTTATTAGCTACTGCCTGTCTCAAAAGAATTAGGTCAAAAGCATTAACTTTCTCGTCATCGTTCATATCTGCATAGTAGAACAGGCTCTTGTTGAAGTCATTGTTGTTCAGGAGATATTTCTGGAGCGCAACAAGATCTGCTACAGTCAACAGATTATCAAAGTTGAGATCGCCTTTGAGTACATCTGTGCTCTCCATTTTCCAGAGTCCTTCTTCGGTATAACCGTCTATAGTTCCATCCGTTATAATACCGTTAAATACGGCAAAACTAAAGTTACTGCTCGGGCGATCTATCCATTCATTTCCTTTGATGTATATTTTTCCCGACTTTTCATCAATATCACCTTTAAAGTAATAGCTGCCGTCAACAGCATACTGAGCCTCAGCTTTATCAGAAGGAGATATGATACCTGTTCCTTTTATTTCGCCATTATCTGTTATATCAGTAATCGAGAACTTTATATTTCTTCTAACTGTAATATCACCATCAGTTCCATCGTATTCTCCATACCAGTTACGGCTCATTTTGCCCAAATCAACAGAATAATCAATAAAGCTATCGGATGTTTTCTTAAGAGTGAATTCTCTTCCGCTTTCTCCGTCTATAAGACCTGCGATCTGTTCGAGTTCAGAATCATATTTTCCTCCGAATCCAGCGAATCCCCAGTTAGAATCATTAAATATCCATTTAGTTCCCTTAAGATTGAAATCACCCGTTTCAAAATCAAAAGTTCCCGAAAAATAATACCTTTCATTTTTTTCAGATGTAACTACAGCTATTCCGCTGAATTTTCCATTTTCATCACACTGATCTACGCTGAATGAAATTTTTCTTTCAACTTCCGTACTGCCTGTAGTACCTATGTATGTACCTTCCCACACACCAATAATTGTTTCTGCACCGTAGGAAGCAGTTTCGGCGTGCTCTTCACCTGTTGTTGCGGTGTCTGCTTCTGCGGCAAAAGCTGTGAAGCTTCCGCATGATAACATCATTGCGGCTGCTGTAACTGCACTTAAAAATACTCTCTTTTTCATTATTCTTTTCCTCCTGTATATGTTATGGTCTCTTTGCTACTGCCTGTCTCAAAAGAATGAGGTCAAAAACATTAACTTTCTCATCATCGTTCATATCAGCATAATAGAACAGGCTCTTGTTGAAGTCATTGTTGTTCAGGAGATATTTCTGGAGCGCAACAAGATCTGCTACAGTCAACAGATTATCAAAGTTGAGATCGCCTTTGAGTACATCTGTGCTCTCCATTTTCCAGAAACCTCTTTCGGTATAGCCGTCTATAGTTCCATCTGTTATAATGCCATTGAATTCAACAAAACCAAAATTGCTGTTCGGACGTTCTATCCATTCATTTCCTTTTATGTATATTTTTCCGGACTTTTCGTCTATATTACCTTTGAAGTAATAACTGCCGTCAACAGCATACTGAGCCTCAGCTTTATCAGATGGAGATATGATACCTTTTCCTTCTATTTCGCCATTATCAGTTATATCTGTAATCGAAAACTTTATATTTCTTCCTACGACTACTTTCTCATTTCCGGCATATCCAGCGTATTCTCCATACCAGTTGCGACTTATTTTACCAAAATCAACAGAATAATCAATAGAGCTATCAGATGTTTTCTTTATCATAAACGCACGTTCGCTTTTGTTATCAAGATTTCCGCTGAATTCCTGTTTATCAGCATCATAAACTCCGATAAATTCAGAAAAGACCCAATTTGAAGAGTTAATTATCCACTCTGTTCCTTTAAGTTTAAAATTGCCTGTTTTAAAATCAAATGAACCTGAAAAATAATATCGTTCATTTTCTTCAGATGTAACTGTAGCGATACCGCTGAAATCACCATTTTCATCACACTGATCCACATTAATAGTAATTTCTCTTTCAATCACGGTATTTCCTGAAAAACCTGTATATGTTCCTTCCCAAACGCCGATAATTGTATCTGCACTGTAGGTAACAGTTTCAGCGGTCTCTTCACCTGTTGTTGTAGTGTCTGCTTCTGCAGCAAAAGCTGTGAAGCTTCCGCATGATAACATCATTGCGGCTGCTGTGACTGCACCTAAAAATACTCTCTTTTTCATTATTCTTTTCCTCCTGTACATGTTATGGTCTCTTTGCTACTGCCTGTCTTAAAAGAATGAGGTCAAAAGCGTTAACTTTCTCATCATCGTTCATATCTGCATAGTAGAACAGGCTCTTGTTGAAATCATTTTCAGTCAGAAGATATTTCTGGAGCGCAACAAGATCTGCTACAGTCAACAGATTATCAAAGTTGAGATCGCCTTTGAGTACATCTGTGCTCTCCATTTTCCAGATTCCATTTTTTGTATATCCATCAATAACTCCGTTTGTTAAAATACCGTTAAAAGGAATAAACTCAAAATTAGGATCGGGTTTTTCAATGAATTCGGTTCCCTTATAATAGATTTTTCCGGATTTTTCATCTATTGTACCGGAAAAATAATAACTGCCGTCTAATGCATATTGAGCCTCTGCTTTATCAGAAGGTGAAATGATCACAGTTCCTTTTATATCACCTGACTCAGAAAGATCAGTGATCGCAACTTTAATATTTCTTCTTACAACAGTTTTATCAGAACTATGACCATCATATTCTCCGTACCAATTGCGGCTTATTTCGCTAATATCTACAGAATAATCTACAGCTTTGTCAGATGTTTTCTTCAAAGCAAATGGTCGGTCATTATTTCCGCCAACAATGCCTGTTATACTATTATCAACGTCATACGATCCTTTAAATTCATTCAAACTCCAACTTCCGCTATCAAGTATCCATTTTTTGCCTTTAAGTTTAAAATCACCTGTTTTAAAATCAAAAGTACCCGAAAAATAATATCTTTCATAATCTTCAGATGTAACTGTAGCAATACCGCTGAAATCACCATTTTCATCACACTGATCCACATTTAACGAAATAGATCTTTCAATCGTTGTGCTTCCTGAATAACCTGTATACATTCCTTCCCACTCACCGATAATTGTATCTGCACTGTAGGTAACAGTTTCAGCGGTCTCTTCACCTGTTGTTGTAGTGTCTGCTTCTGCAGCAAAAGAATTGATACATGTGCCTGAAAGAAGCATTGTAAGTGCAGCAGCTGCGCTTACAAGTTTTTTTCCTTTCATGATAAAAATCCTCCTCATCCATATTGTTAACTGAACTTATCATATCTACATATAAAAAATATATACGCAGATATAAATATAATAACACAAATAATGGAAACTGTCAACCATAAAAGCAATTACATTTTAAAGTAAAAAGCTGCCGTAATGGAATAACCATCTGGCAGCTTCGTTCTGATTTGTATTCCCTTTCAAAGGAATCCACCCAATTGCATGCGGAATATCCGATCAGTTGAAAAAGCTGAAACAAATGACCGCATTAAAGGATCAAGATCTTCATTTCAAAAATGTGCAGATACAAAATGCTGATTTTCATCCTTGCAACTTATTTTACTATACTTTGCACCGCATGTCAAGTATTAACTCATTTAACATGCATAAATCTTTAATTAGTCATAAAAAAGAAACTATTTGCACAAAAAACTTATAACATATTTATGCATAGTATAAGAATCCACATTAAATGACTTGATTACTTTACGAAAGCGTGGTATAATATGGATAATTGTTCAGCGGACAAGCTGCACTTTTTATTATATTTTTTAACATTGATCGATTATGTTAAAATTTCACTTATTTTTCATGGCGGTCAATCAAAATTTCAGATTTGAAAGGATGGAATTAAAATGAAGAAACTGATTGCATCAGTTATGGCTATTCTGTGTGTAGCAGGAGGTTTAGCTGCATCACAGACATTTGTAAGTCCAACTACAAACTCGGCAGTATCTTTCACTGCTATGGCAACAGATGAGATATACCCTGAGGTAGGTATCTATGCTGGCAAGTATAAGAATAAGTACGCAGATACTTCTATTTATACTTACGAGTTCAAGAAGATGAACGGAACAACTACCGAAGCCGACGGAAATGTTTATGATATTTATAAATTAGATATTTCTAATTTAGATTCGAACAACAAAAAAGTCATTCTGACTACTAATTACGTTCTCGGACTTACAAAAGCAAAGTCTACAACACTTGATTATACATTTGACGCTGTTACGCTAAGCGATGATGCAAAGGCTTACATAAAAAACAATAAGCTTGAGAAGCAGATCACTGACTCGAAAGTCAGACTTATTGCTGATAGTGCTTTTAAGGGCTCATATCTTAAGAGCATTGATCTTTCAGGTATAGAATATATTGACAGAAATGCTTTTGCAAATTGTCCTTATATAACTGAATTTGAAATTCCTTCTACTGTTAAATACGTCGGAGCAAGTACTTTCCAGAGCAGTGGCCTTAAGACTTTGAATGTAAATTGTGAGCTTCCTGTTATTCCTGACTATTTCTGCCAGAAGACTCAGCTCACAGAGATAAATTTCTCTAATCCCGAAATGATCAGGAAAATTGGCGCTAACTCATTTGAAGCAACACCTATTAGTGAGCCGTTTTTCAATGAATTCGGCGAAGCTAAGAACTATGAAGCTCTAATGATCGATAACAGAGCATTCAAGGATTGTACATCAATTAAGTCTGTAAAGATGTCTGATAATATAGTTACTCTTGCGCAATATGTATTCAGCGGTTGTACAAATCTTCGTGAACTCCAGTTTGGCAAGAAAACAATATACGCAGACAAGAACAGTTTTGAAAATTGTACTGCTCTTGATACAATCAAGTTCAACGATGTTCTTGAAGCTCTCGGTGGTGGATGCTTCAGCGGCTGTACAGGTCTTAAGGAAGTAAAGGGATTCCCTGATACTATCAAGGACTGGGTTGCATATAGCGGAAATACAGGTTATGGTTTTGGTAATTGCATGTTCCAGAACTGTAAGTCACTCGTTTCATGCGATCTTCCTAAGTCCATCACACGTGTTCCCGAATCTGTATTCGCAGGTTGTACTTCACTCAAGACAGTTTATAACGGTGAAAATATAACAGCTATCGATAAGGATGCGTTCAACGGCTGTACAAATCTCCTCGAGGCAGTATATCCTGAAGTTACAAAGATCGGCGAAGGTGCATTCAAAAACTGCTCAAATCTCATCACATTTAAGGTTGGCAAGTGTACAACAGTAGGTAATAACGCTCTTGAAGGATGCTCATCACTTAAGGCTATCACTCTTCTTGCAGACGAGTATGGTTCACCTGATAACAGCTATGTATTCAAGAATTGTAAGAATGCTGAAAAGATCACTGTTTCACTTGGTCAGTATACTCAGCTTCCAAAGGGACTTTTCTCTGGCTGTGAAAAACTCAAGACTGTGGACGGAGACCTCTCTAAGATCTCTATAAGTGGTAAGGAAACATTCTCAGGCTGTACGGCACTTGAAAAACTCAGTCTTCCTGCACTCAGGATCATAGAGGATAAGGCTTTCTATAACTGTACTAACCTCAAGAGCATTTCTGACTCTTCTGCTATAGCAGCTGAAGACTATGGTACATCTTGCTTCGAAAATTGTACAAACCTCAAGGCTGAAGTTACAGGAACTATTTCTACTATCGGCGCAAGTGCTTTCAAAAAGAGCGGTATAACTAAGGTTACTATAGATGGCATGAAGGGCGGTACTGTAGTTATCGGTAATAATGCATTCTCAGATTGTCCTAACCTTAAAGATGCAACTATAAAGTCGCAAAATGCAGAGACATTCTCAATCGGAAGTGCTATTTTCCAGAACTCACCTGTTCTTGCAAGTGCTGTATTTGAAGGTCCTTCAATAACACAGAACATGTTTAATAATTGTCCTGAACTCACTTCTGTAACTACAAACGCAACTAATATCCAGTCAGGCGCATTCCAGAAGGATGTTAAGCTTGCAAAGATAACAAGTCTTGCTGACAGCAAGAAGACAATAGTTGCTAAGGAGATCGGTGCAAACGCATTCAATGGATGCAGCGCTCTTACAACTACACATTGTGATGCGAAGACAACATTCACAGGTGCAAGCCAGTATACAGGTTGTAGCTCTATAAAATCTGCTTCGCTTGGCGCTCTTACTCAGAACATGTTCAAGGATTGTACTGCTCTCGAATCTGTTACACTTTCAGATGTAACTATAATTCCTGATTCTGCTTTCCAGAACTGCTCTGCACTTAATAAGCTTGATCTTTCAAATATTATTTCTATCGGAAACAATTCATTTGCTAACACAGGATTTACATCTGTAAAGACAGAAAACGCTCAGACTATAGGTTCAAGCGCTTTCTCAGGATCACAGAACCTTAAGTCTGTTGATGTAGCTGCTGCAACAATTGGTTCAAGTGCATTCTCTAATTGTCCTGTTCTTGAAGACGCAGTTATTTATGCTTCAACAATCGGTTCAAGCGCTTTTGCAAACAATGCTATTTTGTCTACAGTTACACTCCAGAGCAATGATCAGAGAAAACTTGAAAAGATAGATTCAAATGCCTTTGCAAATGATCCTAAGCTCTATGAAATAGTAATCCCGGGAAGCCCGGTTATAGGCACAAAGGCAATCGGATATAAGAAAAATACAGTTGATCCTGTATTCCTCATCGCAGGTGAACCCGGTTCAAGCTCGCATACTTATGCAACTGACAACAATATTGCTTTCTGTGACGTTAAGGACTTTGATCTCACTGCTCGTCAGAACTCCAGAAAGACTCCCGGAGATGTTGACGGTAACTCTGTAATTTCTGTTGCAGATGCTGTTAAGCTTCAGTCATGGCTGTTCAACAAGTCTATTGAGGACTATGTTCCCGGAAATATGGATGTTAATAGCGACGGCAAGGTAAATTCACTTGACATGATCGCTATCAGACAGAAGCTTGCTAAGACCAAGTAATGTATCAATTTAACATTAGAGCCGACTCTGTTATCAGAGTCGGCTTTTTGCATAAAAACAGCCTTCCGCAGAAACTTTATCTGCTGAAGGCTGTTAACATTAACCATTCTGAAGTTCTTTTATCTTGTCACGAAGATATGCCGCGTGTTCAAATTCGAGCATTTTAGCTGCATTTTTCATTTCGATCGTAAGTTTATCGATAAGCTGCTGCTTCTCTGCTACTGACATTTTCTTCTTTCTGGTCTTTTCCTCGACCTTATTCTTGGAAGTTATCTCAATAACGTCCCTGACATCCTTTATGATCGTCTTCGGAGTTATTCCATGTTCTTTGTTGTAAGCCATCTGTATCGAGCGGCGGCGTTCTGTTTCCATGATCGCACGTTCCATCGAACCGGTTACACTATCGGCGTACATTATAACTTTGCCCTCCGCATTTCTTGCGGCACGTCCTATAGTCTGTATAAGCGAGGTCTCACTTCTGAGGAATCCTTCCTTATCAGCATCAAGTATTGCAATAAGACTCACCTCAGGTATATCAAGTCCCTCACGCAGAAGATTTATACCTATCAGAACATCAAATACGCCATTTCTCAGATCCTTAATGATCTCCATACGCTCAATTGTATCTATATCATGATGCAGATACCTTACCTTTACCCCAAGATTTTCATAATAAGAAGTAAGATCCTCTGCCATTTTCTTTGTCAGTGTAGTTACAAGAACTCTCTCACGCTTTTCTACTCGGGTATTTATCTCAGAAAGCAGATCGTCGACCTGTCCCTGCGTTGGTTTCACTATTATCTCAGGATCAACAAGTCCCGTCGGACGGATAACCTGTTCAACAATTACATCTGTTTTCTCTCGTTCAATAGTTCCCGGTGTTGCGCTTACATATATTGCCTGATTTATATGTTCATTGAACTCATCAAAATTCAGCGGACGATTGTCCATTGCACTCGGTAAACGGAATCCATAGTCAACAAGTGTAGTTTTTCTTGCTCTGTCCCCTGCATACATCGCTCTTACCTGTGGAAGCGTTACGTGGCTTTCGTCGACAAACAAAAGGAAATCATGAGGAAAATGGTCAAGCAGAGTAAGCGGAGTACTTCCTGCAGGTCTGCCCGCAAGTACTCGTGAATAGTTCTCAACTCCGCTGCAATAGCCTACCTCCCTTATCATTTCCATGTCGTACTGTGTACGCTCCTTGATACGCTGTGCTTCGATAAGCTTGTTGTTAGCGGTGAAATAATCTATGCGTTCTGCAAGTTCACGGTCTATCTCCTGCAGAGCGGATTCGATCTTATCATCACCTGCTACATAATGCGAAGCAGGGAATATAGCAGCATATGACACCACAGCCTTGACTGTTCCGTTGACTACATTTATTTCAGAGATACGGTCTATCTCGTCCCCGAAATACTCAACTCTTATTGCTGTATCCGAAGATCTCGCAGGGAATATTTCAACTACATCCCCTCTTACTCTGAAACGATTTCGCTCAAAAGCAATATCGTTGCGTTCATATCTTATGCGTACAAGTTCATCGATGAGTTGCTGACGCGGTTTTTCAGTACCCTGACGTATAGCGACCATCATTGAACGGTATTCTTCCGGACTTCCGAGAGAATAGATACATGATACACTGGCAACGATTATTACATCCCTGCGTTCAGCAAGTGCAGTAGTAGCTGAATGGCGAAGTTTATCTATCTCGTCGTTTATTGATGAATCTTTCTCGATATAGCTGTCTGTACTCGGAACATACGCTTCAGGCTGATAATAATCGTAGTATGAAACAAAATACTCTACAGCGTTATCAGGAAAAAACTCCCTGAATTCGGAACAGAGCTGAGCTGCAAGTATTTTATTGTGGGCAAGTACGAGAGTAGGTTTATTTACACGAGCAATTACATTTGCCATTGTGAATGTTTTTCCCGAACCTGTAACTCCAAGAAGTATCTGCTCTTTCCTTCCTGCGAGGATCCCCTCTGTCAGTTTATCTATGGCTTGAGGCTGATCTCCTGCAGGAGCGTACTGAGAATGAAGTCTGAAATGATCCATGTATCTTTCTCCTTATTATTGTATGAACTTCGATTGATATATCCGAATATAATTATATATCATGCAGCTATTCTTGTCAATGTATAATGTCATCCATATTGTTACATTTGTCACTCTCAAAGTGACGCTGTACATCTTACTAACCCCCCTTTTATGTGTTATCATATAGTTACAGTAAAGGAAACCTCCTCACGAAAGGATGATGGATATGTTGACACGTTTTTCACTTATCATACTTATATCGCTGGCTATTGCGATACCTGTTCTACTGCCGATGTTTATTGTACTGGCTGTATTCGCAAGGAAAAAGCAACATACAGCTTCTGTACCGATGTACGATACAGCAGAAAAAGGAAGCACACTGCCTGATTCAGTCGAATCCCCCGATTTACACAAAGAGATACCTTCTTCCGAGAAAGAGAAAAAAACTCATAACTTCAATTCATCTCAGCTGTTGCTTCTTATCGGTACCGCATTCGTAGTACTGTCCGGAATCGCATTCGGAGTAGCAAGCTGGGTAAAGACAACTCCTACAGGAAGAGTTGCTATTATAGTTGCTGCGGCCGCTGTATCTTTCTTAATAAGCTTTTTCTTCCGCAAAGTTCTTAAGCTCAAAGGAACTTCCGCTTCATTCTACTCGGTAGGCTCTATATTCTCCTCGATAGCACTTCTTACGGCTGGTGCATATCAACTTATGGGCGAATGGTTCTCATTCAGCGGCGATGGTCTTTGCATGCTTCTGACACTGTCCTCACTGCTGATAGCAGCCCTTTCGATAATCGGCTATAAGCTTTACGATATCAAGGCTTCTGGCTACGTCGGCCTGTACGCAGTTTCACTTTCTATTATATTTGCAGCAGCTCAGCTTACAGATGAATTCATGTGCTTTGCTGTTCTCATGATACTGATACAGGCAGTTATCACCGCTCTGTTCAATATTTTCGAGTTCCATAAATACATTCCTCTTCAACTTAAAGTCAGAACAGCTGCAAACATAACTTCGATCACATACGCAGCTATTTCAGTAGTTTACGTCGTAAGCAAACTCTGGAATCCTACTCTTGCTTCCTTTGCAATTCTTGCTGCTATCATCTTCCAGATGATCTTCTACGGAATTTCACTGAAGAACCGTTCACTTATACTGCTTCAGTGTATCACAAGTATATTCTCATCTGTTGTTGTAGGTACTTGGTTCGGATATAAATTTGAAAATAACCTCGGACTTCCTGTATTCGGTTTATGCCTTATTCTCATATTCCTTGCCAACAAATTCATACCTGCACTCAGAAACGGAATCAACAGCAAAATATCTCTCGGTGCTGCTTCATTTGCTGTACTTGCTATATTCCTCCAGTTCGGAAACGATGTACCGTTCTTAGGCTACTTTGTTACACTCGCAATGGCTTGCATTTACCTCATATATACATTCAGCAATAACACCTCAGCTCAGTATCTCTGCGGCATAGCTGCTCCTGTAACATTCATCGCTAACGCTTTCATGTTCTATGAGGATAAACTTGCAGCTCTCTATAATGACGATTCAAGAACTTTATACTACTGCTTCTTTCTATGCATAATGCTTGCAGTTAACGCTATGATCTGCTATCTTCCACAGATATCATTCCGCCTTTACGTTAAAACTCACCGTGAATCAGATGTTTTACTCTACACAAATCTCATTCTTACCGCAATTGTTATGATAGCTCTCTCAGGTGAAGAATATGCACTCTGTTTCATACCGGCTATAATCGCTCATTATATTCTTTCACACAAGGTCAAGAATAATTTTGCAGGCATGGGTTCAGTATTCGCAATACTCTCAGTGATATTCAATTACCTCAGCGGATACACAGACCTTATGACAAGACCTGTTTCCTACATAATGCTCGGACTCCTTGCAGTTCTTACATTAGTTTCAAGAATAATGTATAGCAAAGCCCTTGTTTATCATACCGATAACAAAGTTCGCATCGATGTTATACAGCTTACTTCATGGCTTGCTATATTCTATTCATTCACAGGCTACCACACACCATTATCTATAAAACTTCTTGCTATAGCACTCTACATTGCTAACTTTGTACATAAAAATACAAAGCCGAACACTTCAGCTGTTATCCTTACAATTTCAACCCTCATCACCATGCATGCACTCATCATAAGACCATTCTTCGTATTCGATTCAGATATTATATCAAGCAAGATAAACCTCGCAATAATAGCACTTACTGGTTTTGCTTTCGGAATTATCTGGAAAAATCATACTTCAGCTGCAAAACTTTTATCAACAGGTATCTACATCTTCTCATTCGCTTCACTTATATTCGACGCAATGAAGTATCACTCAGCAGGCAATACGATTTTTGTACTTGCAGTTACAGCACTTATACTCATAGTCTCATCTTCAGTCAAGAGCAAAACATGGTTCACAGCATCGTCCGCAGCACTGATTATCATTACTCTCTACTCCACAAAGAAATATCTCATGACTCTCAACTGGTGGGCATATCTCTTCATAGTAGGACTCCTCCTCATTGGCGCAGCTGCATTCAACGAGTTCTGCAAGAGCAGAGATATCTCACCTAAAGAAACTGTAAAAGCTAAATTTGCAGGCTGGAAATGGTAATATCACTTCATGAATGAAAACGCCCGAAAGTGGTCATAAGGACTGCTTTCGGGCGAAATTAATTATATATTATGATAGTATCAGTATGGTGAAGCAACAGATTCAGCTTTTTTGACAGCTTCATCAAGAGAAAGTCCTGTAAATTCCTGAGCGCCGAAAAGTCTTCCTGACTTCTTGTCGTCTATAAATGCACCGACTACTACACCGGGTATTGCACTTTCAGGGGCATTCGGAGCCATTTGTCCACCCAGATCAGTTCTGCACCATCCGGGATCTGTAAGACTTATAATAACATCTGTACCGTTAATCTTTGTACCGAGATCTCTTGTTACCTTATCAAGAGCTGCCTTACTTGCAGAATAACCTGCCTGTTCGGGCTCACGGTCTATGCCGCTTGTTGTATTTACTATTCTTCCGAATCCTCTTTCTATCATCTTTGGCAGGAAGTGATAGCATATCATCATAGGTGCTATCGTATTTATCCTGAAACTGATATCATAATCGGACATCGGAGTCTTGAGGTATTCAGTGCGGTATGCTATCTGAAGGCCTGCGTTGTTAAGGACTATATCTATCTGTTTGCCCTTTTTATCTATCTCATCAAGCATTGCCTGTACAGATGCTGTGTCAGAAAGCTCCGCAGATACAGCGTAAGCTTCAACGCCTCTCTTTTTTACTTCACTCAGAACCTTTTCACAGTGCTTTTCGTCTCTGCTGTGAAGTACAAGATTGCATCCCTGTTCAGCCATGAACAATGCTGCAAGATAACCGATCCCTCTGCTTGCGCCTGTAATAAGCGCCCATTTTCCTTTTACATCGACCATATTGTAATTCCTCCGTTTCAGACCTGTTGTACGAGAACTACAGACCTGTTTTTCTATTCTATCAACACTGATGCTATTATATCACATTTTTCTCTATAATGCAAGATATTTGACTTATTTTAATGTTTATGAATAGTTATATAAATCAAAAAAGCTATTTAGAGATCTGAAACAATATCTATTTGACATAAGTTGATTTTTAGTGTATAATGGATAAAAAGGAGATGATCCAATGAATGTACTTATCATAAACGGAAGTCCGAGAATCAACGGAAATACTTCCATTGCGCTTAACGAAATGACGAAGATTTTTGATGCTGAAGGTATCAGCACAAAGGTCGTTCAGATAGGAAACAAGGATATCCGAGGTTGTGTTGCCTGTGGAAGCTGCCATCAAAGCGGTAAATGCGCGTTCGATGACGTTGTGAATGAATTAGCTCCCGATTTTGAGACTGCTGATGGTCTTGTGGTTGCAACTCCGGTATATTATGCTTCTGCCAATGCGACACTTATCGCCTGTCTTGACAGACTTTTTTACAGTACACACTTCGATAAGACAATGAAAGTCGGTGCAAGTGTTGCTGTTGCAAGAAGAGGCGGATGCTCTGCTACTTTCGATGAACTGAACAAATACTTTACAATATGCGGTATGCCTGTTGCTTCAAGCCAGTACTGGAACAGCGTTCACGGCAGAGAAAAGGGAGATGCTGCACAGGATGACGAGGGCCTTCAGACAATGCGTGTCCTTGCAAGAAATATGTCTTTCCTTATGAAAGGTATCGCACTTGCAAAAGAAAAGTACGGTCTTCCTGAAACAGAAGAATGGACTCCGACTCATTTCATCAGGTAAAGCAATAATTGGTTAGTCCGCAAAAAATACTTCTTGCAAATATGCATCATATATGTTATAATGATAAAAATCATACCCGTAAAGGAGTGATCGGTATGTTAGCTGATAAGAAAAGTTTCGATCGTGTTGAGGAAGTCCTCAGAAATAACGGTACTATTGAAAACTTTGAAAAAGAGAACGGTGAACTGCGCGGCAGAATGATGATAACTCTCGGAGAACTTCCCGAGAATCTTAAAGCAGATCTTCCGCTCAATAAAACAGACTTTGTTTTCATTGCAACTTTTGATTTCTTCGATACCGCTATAGGAATCGCTGTTGATACTGTCAACAGAGCACCAAAGGGCGATGCTTTCTACATTAAGCAGACAGAGTCCGCTGCAGAGCCGCCTATGGAATGGGTAACTTACTTCATAAATACACTTTCTGAAAACATTCGTCCGGACGGTAGCTTCGGCGTTCCGATACTCGTTTTCATGAGCGAGGAATCAGGCTTTACTGTTGTGCCGACTCCGCCAGAGAAAGAACCTGAAATTAAGATAGAATAAAAAAGAATATGCACTTAATGCCGTATTTTCTGCTCAGATGAACAGAAAATACGGCTTTTATTTTTCATTTACTGTTTTTCTTGACACTTTCAAATAAGTGTGATATAATTGTTTTATTAATGTACTGATGTTCGCGTATACGGACTAAAGCATTATTTGACCTGTTTGATGCAGGTCGTTATGTTGTTAACTTGTTTTAAGGAGGAATCACTTGTGAAAGAAAAACTTGAGGCTTTGCTCAATGAAGGTATCGCTAAGATCACAGGAGCAAAATCAGAAAGTGAATTGCAGGAGGTCAAGGCTTCCCTTTTAGGTAAGCAGGGCTCTCTCACTGGAATTTTAAAAGAAATGCCAAAGCTTGATGCTTCCTTACGTCCGGAGATCGGCCGTATGGTAAATCAGCTTAAAGAGCGATTTACCACGCTGATCGATACACAGCGCGAAACTATCAGCTTGAACGCTTCTAAGATACCTGAGGATTTCGATTGCACAGTTCCCGGTATAAAGCCTTTCAAGGGCGGACTTCACCCAATTACCCAGATGTGCTATGATCTGAATGACGCTTTCAGATCAATGGGATTCGAGATATTCGATGAAGCTGATATAACCAGCGAACTTTACGGTTTTGATAACCTTAACTTCCCGCCTAACCACCCTGCAAGAGAGAGTATGGATACATATTGGCTCAAGGGACACGATACAGGCAATGCTGCAGACAAGCTCTGTCTTCGTCCTCACCTTACAGGTGCAAGCGTAAGATATATGCAGACTCATAAGCCCCCTTACCGCTTCGTTTACCCCGGAAGAGTTTACAGAAACGAAACTACAGACGCTCGCCATGAACGTGCTTTCTTCCAGTATGAGGCTCTTATTGTCGATAAGGACTTCACTTTTACTGCAGGAAAGGTAATGATAAAGAGCATCCTTTCTAAGGTATTCGGCAAGGATGTACCTGTAAGAATGAGAGCAGGATTCTTCCCGTTCGTTGAACCAGGTTTCGAGATCGATATGGGCTGTCTCGTTTGCGACGGTAAAGGCTGCAGTGTTTGTAAGCAGGTTGGCTGGATAGAGATCATGCCGGGTGGAACTCCTCATCCGAACGTTCTTCGTGCTGCAGGACTCGATCCCGATGAATACACAGGATTCTACGTTAATATCGGTCTGGACAGACTCGTTATGATGCGTTACGGCGTTGACGATGTACGTCTGTTCCATAGTGCTGATCTCAGATTCCTGAGTCAGTTCTGTTAAGGAGGTTAGGAAATGAAGTTATCACTTGATTGGATAAAGGATTATGTACAGCTGCCTGATGATATGGACCTTAAGCGCCTTTCCTATGACCTTACAATGTCAACTGTAGAGGTAGAGGACGCTGAGGATCTCGGTGCAGCTTTTGACAAGCTCATCGTTGGTGAGATCAAGGAAGTTCTCCCCCACCCTAATGCTGACAAGCTCAGAATATGCAAAACTGATATAGGCGGAGAAATAAAGGACATCGTTTGCGGAGGCGTAAACCTCAGTAATGGTATGAAAGTCGTAGTTGCTTGCCCCGGTGCTATGGTACGCTGGCACGGCGAAGGCGAGCCTGTAGAGATAAAGAATGCTAAGCTCCGCGGAGTAGAGAGTTTTGGTATGATATGTGCTTCATCAGAAGTCGGACTTGCCGATCTTTTCCCTGCTGCTGAAGCAGAGATAATGGATATATCTGCATTTGATGCTCCTGCTGGCACTCCTATTGCTGATGCACTCGACCTCAATGATATCATTCTTGAAATAGATAATAAATCAATGACTAACCGTCCCGATCTCTGGGGACACTACGGTATCGCTCGTGAGCTTGCTGCTCTTTACGATCTGCCTCTTAAAGAACTGAAGCCTTTTGATCCGGCAGGACTTCCTCAGCTTACTGTTGAAGTGCGTGATACCGAGCGCTGCCCGAGATACATCGGAAGTGAGATACAGGGACTTTCAGTTAAACCTTCACCGTACAAGATGCAGAACCGTATCTGGAAGGTCGGCATGAGACCTATCAACGCTCTCGTTGACGTTACAAACTACGTAATGCTTGCAACAGGTCAGCCTACACACGCTTTCGACGCTGATAATATCTCCGACCATATAATCGTCAGAAGAGCCGAAGACAAGGAGAAGCTCCTTCTTCTCAACGATCAGGATCTTGAACTTACTACCGATGACCTTGTTATCGCTGATTCAGAGTCCGCAGTCGGTCTTGCAGGCGTTATGGGCGGTGCAAAGGACTCGGTTCTTCCAAAGACAAACAGAGTAATTCTTGAAGTTGCAAACTTTAATGCAGCAGGTATACGCCGTACAGCTCTCAGATACGAAAACCGTACAGAGGCTGCTGCTCGTTACGAAAAGGCTGTTGATCCCGAGAGATGCGATCAGGCAGTATCAATGGCTTTAGAGCTTTTTGCTGAGTTATACCCCGAAATGAAGGTAGTTGCTTACTCGGATACATATCCTGTAAAGCTTCAGAAGAGCGAGATAGATGTTCCTATGGAATGGCTTAAACGCAGACTCGGAAAGGAAATGTCAAACGACGTTATCCTCAACAAGCTCGGACGCCTCGGCTTTGAAGTGAAGTTCACTGAGGGCAACATGCACATCACTGCTCCTACGTGGCGTTCAACCGGTGATATCTCTATCAAGGACGATATCATGGAAGAAGTTGCTCGTATGTACGGCTATGACAACTTTGAGCCTACACTTATCACAACTTCATTCGAGGGTGCTATCAATCAGCTTGATATCGACCTTGAAAGAAAAATAAGAGAGTACCTTGCTTTCCGCTGCGGTATGCATGAGATATTCACTTATCCGTGGATGACAGATGAGTACGTTAACGCTATCCTTCAGACTACAGAAGGAATGTTTGAACTCAGTTCACCTCCTTCACCTACAGAGAGACTTGTAAAGAATTCTCTCCTTCCAAACCTTGTTAAGGCAGTTTCAGAGAATCTCCGTTACTACAGTGACTTTGCTATATTCGAGGCTACAAAGGTTTGCTTCGACAGAAACTACACAACTCCTTATGACGAACGCGAGAAGCTTCCTGAGATGCGCAGAAATGTTGCAGGTGCAATGACCGGTGACTATAAAGATATTGAAGGTCTTTTCCGCCGCATGAAGGGTATTCTTGAACCAATGGCTCGTTATACTCACATGGAGGAGCTAACATTCGATAAGATCGAAAAGCCTGTATGGGCAGATGATGTTGTATGGATGAATATACTTCTCAACGGCAAGATCGTAGGAAATTTTGCACTCCTTGCAAAGAAGGCTTCAATGGACTGCGGAATCAAGAACAACGCAATAATGCTCTTCGAGCTTGATATCGACAGCCTTGTTCCTTACAAGTCAAGAACGAACAAGTTTGAGCATCTCCCTGAGTACCCGATGAACGATTATGACGTTTCGGTACTCTTCGACAGCTCTGTAAAGTGGAATGATATCCACAATGTTATTATGAGCAAGAGCGGTCCTGACAGTCTGCTTAGATCTGCTTCATTCGTTGAAGAATACAAGGGTAAACAGGTGCCTGACGGTAAGAAGTCCGTAACCATCAGACTTGTTATCGGCTCGCTTTCAAAGACTCTTACATCAGATGAGATCGAAAGCTGCGCTAACAGCGTGACAAAACGTCTCGTAAAGCAGCTCGGAGCAGAACTCCGTTTCAAATAATCATCATAAGCACATCCTTCTTCGGAGGGATGTGCTTTTTGTGCGAATTAAGCAAAAAATGCGTTGACATTTCTGCAATATTGATGTATAATAAAGAAAATATATGTGAACGTTATTTGCAGTTCATGCATAGCTGCATATCGTTCGAAAGAGAGGGAACATTATGCATTTATCAAAAGTCAAAAAAGCTGTTGCACTGCTCATGTCAGCTGTAACACTTGGAGTGGCTTCAAGTAACGGCTTTCCTGCCGTGATAACTACTAACGCCGCTCCCGATGAATACCATGACGACTGGCTTCACGTAAACGAAAACGCTGAAGTTGTCGACATGAACGGAAACCCTGTATGGATGACCGGATGTAACTGGTTCGGTTATAACGCAGGACGTCAGGTATTCGACGGTGTATGGTCCAAGAACATGCACAGCATGCTTAATCAGATCGCTGACCACGGATTCAATCTTCTCCGTGTGCCTATGTCCACACAGATACTTCTCCAGTGGAAGAATCACGGTCCTGATTCAGGCGGTGGAGTCGGCGAAGTTACTATGATGGTCAATCCTTACGAAAACCCTGAACTCACTGTCGGCGGCGGTGTTGACGGCGCAGGTCAGTACGAACTGAAGTACAGCTTCGATATCTGGAACATGGCTGTTGACTGGTGCCGTGAGAACGGTATGAAGATCATGATCGACATCCACAGTGCTACAACAGCTGCTATGGGACATCAAAAGCCGCTCTGGTACGATGATAACTTCTCCGAAGATGACTGGCTGGAAGCTCTCGAGTGGTTCGCTGATTATTACAAAGATGACGATACTATCATTGCTATCGACCTTAAGAACGAGCCTCACGGAAAGCCCGAGGAGGGTACTTTCGCTAAATGGGACGACTCTAAGGACAAAAACAACTGGAAATATGCTGCTGAAAAGGGTGCTATGGCCTGCCTTAAACAGAATCCTAATCTCCTCATCATGATCGAGGGTACAGAATGCTATCCTGATTTTGAAAAGGGTGCTGACTGGAACACTCCTGCTGTAGACTATGCGCACTATGATGAGCCTTCATTGATATTCGGCGCATGGTGGGGTGGTAATCTCCGCGGTGTAAAGGATCACCCTGTTGATATCGGAGAGTTCGACAAGCAGATCGTTTATTCACCCCATGACTACGGTCCGCTCGTATGGAAACAGAAATGGTTCTATATGGATGATCCTGACAAGACATTCACACGTCAGACACTTCTTGACGATTACTGGATGGATTCATGGGCATATCTCGTTGAAGAGCACCGCTATCCCCTTCTTATGGGCGAATGGGGCGGATTTATAGACAAGGAGCACGATCCTACAGGTGAAAACAAGCACTGGATGCAGGAACTCCGCGATTACATGATCGACAAGCGCATTCATCACACATTCTGGTGCTTCAACGAAAACTCCGGCGACACAGGCGGACTCGTTTACGACGACTTCGGCAAGTGGGATGAAGACAAGTATGAATTCGTAAAGCCTTCACTCTGGCAGGACGAAAACGGCAAGTTCATCTCTCTTGATCATAAGACAAAGCTCGGTCAGGAAGGCAACGGTATATCACTTTCCGATTATTACGGCGGTGGAAGCTCTGGTCCTTCAACTCCCACTCCCACGCCTACACCCGCTGCCACAACCGCTGCACCTACAGTACCTGCAACAACAGCTCCCGAAATTGTTACTACAGCCGCTGTTCAGACTACAACTGCTCCGATCCAGACAACAGCAACACCTGTTCAGACAACTGCTGCACCTGTAGTTACTACAGTTCCTGTAACGGCAACTCCGAATCCAGGCGTTGTAAATGATCCTCAGAACAGCGCTTCTTCTGTTAAGTATGGCGACGCTACTCTTGATGGTGATGTAACTCTTTCCGATGCTCTCGCTATACTTCAGTATGTTGCAAACAGTAACAGGTATCCGCTTACCGACGAAGCTATGGCAAATGCTGACTGCTATAACACAGGCGACGGAATCACAGGTAAGGACGCTCTTGCTATACAGATGCTCGATGCTAAGAAGATCACTTCACTTCCTTACACTGAATGATATTAAATGCTCCCTTTTTAAGGGAGCATTTCAGTCTGTCGAAAAAGTCCAGTAAAAGCTGGGCTTTTTCTCATTTATGTGGTA